>Ga0131853_10000380_pt1 | contig 81392 bp, 73 predicted proteins | sample TergutLab28metaG_FD_92764 | JGI IMG/M metagenome (GOLD analysis project Ga0131853, IMG submission 92764) | Labiotermes labralis P1 segment gut microbial communities from Petit-Saut dam, French Guiana - Lab288 P1 (version 2) (version 2) | ecosystem: Host-associated > Arthropoda: Insects >...
ATCAAACACAGGCCCCACCATGGCAACCATTGCGGGGTTTTCCATCATCTGCCCCATCACACCAAGCTCTTCCGGCGTACCCAACATATTTTGTAAAAGCGGCACACAGAACAATACAAACGCAATAACCCCAAGCATCCAGGAGAGAAGCCATACGCGATCCCGTCGCAAGGTAAAGCGGACTAGTAAGAAGGTATCTGCAAATAAACTGCGCATCCCCCTACCTCCTCTCTTCATCTGCGTAATGCCGCATAAAGAGCTCTTCCAAACTCGGCGGCGCACATTCCAGCGACCGGATGTCATACTGCCCAAGGTATTGAAGCGTTTGCCCCAAAACATCCGTATCCACACTGAATACCGTACCATCGCCCTCTACCCGAATATCATGCACCCCAGCCTGCGCTGTCAGATTCTCCAAAGGCCGCTCAGTCTGGACTGTGATACTGGTGCGGGTCAAGTGCCGGAGCTCAGAGAGTGTCCCCGTCTCGATAATCTCTCCCCGGCGGATGATCCCAAGGGTATCACAAAGCTTCTCCACCTCAGAGAGGATATGGCTGGAGAGAAGTACTGTCTTCCCCGCCTCTTTCGCCTCCAACACACACTGCTGGAATACTTGCTCCATCAGAGGATCAAGTCCCGATGTGGGCTCATCCAAAATGTACAAATCCGCCTCCGCCGCAAAGGCCGCCACCAGAGCCACTTTCTGGCGGTTTCCCTTGGAATATGTCCGGCATTTCTTCGATGGATCTAAATCAAAGCGCTGAATTAAGTCTTCTCTCTTAGACTGTTTTCCCTGATGCCGAAGCCGTGTGAAGAGATCAATCACCTCGCCCCCTGCCAGGTTCGGCCAAAGGTTCACATCCCCCGGCACATAGGCAATCCGCTTATGAATCTCCACCGCATCCCGCCACGCGTCTTTGCCGAAGACGCTAACCTGTCCGGAAGTCGCCTGCAAAATCCCCAGCAAAACACGAATCGTTGTACTTTTCCCCGCCCCGTTGGGGCCGATGAAGCCGTAGACTTCCCCCTCTCTAAGTTCCAGGTTCACACCATTTAGGGCTGTGAATTTCCCGAAGTTTTTCACTAAGTTTTGAATGCTTACAACTGACATAGTTATATTCCCTCCTCATATAAAAACTTGCTACCAATATCTACCGACTTCCCTTCTATCCCGCGGCAAAGCCAAGTTGCAACTGACATAGAATCCTGCATTTCATTGTATAAAAGCTTTGGTGTTCCCGCAAAGATATGGGCTGTCGTCCCATCCTTTTGGCTTCTCTCATAATCCGTGAGATAGTAGAAATAGTGCGGAATTTCCTCTTTGAGCGTCCGGGTCACATGCAAAAGCGTATCATGAAATTCTTTTAAACCCTCTGCATTCACGATCTTTTTCCCATAATTCATCTTGTACATCATCTCTACCAGCATTTTATCCCACACGGTATTGGAGTGCAAAAACAAGGTAGAATCCGGCATATGATCCCTTGCATAGCGGAACAAGTCTGCAACCAAATCCGCACTCTTGATATATGTCATAAGCTCAGGATTCACCTTCCAAACATCCCGCGCAATTTCAGGCCAAAGGGAGGAATGTATGTGACTTCCCTCCGAATACATAACCGTGTTCTCACACGCCGGATAAAGCGCCTGAATCTGCGGCGCATAGGCCAAGGCACCAAATCCGCCGGCGCTTTGTCCCATAATCAGGAGTGTATCAGGGGTTTGCGGGAAAAATTCTTTCAATAAGGCCAGTGCCGCCATCACATTCTTCTGTCCGTGATGATATAACACTTTACCTGCACCTTTTACGCTCTGATAGGGGTAATCATTGTCCCCAAGGTAAAAGTCAGCACTTGCATAGGGGATGTTTAGTACATGCCAATCATGCAGGGGATTGCGCTGACCCCTCGCTTTCAGAAGACCCATATTGCACGCAATTTTTAATGGTATAGGCGGCACATCAGGGGTATAAAACGTCTCTGTCTTTTTCAACATCGCCCCTATGGTAATTGGTCTTGCCGCAGTTTCCTCACTCCACGATACACCGCCGCCAAGAAAGTTTACAAGCAATTTATTCACTTTCCCTCTTTTGAACGAAAGCAGATAAGGCTTCCCATTGGTACAAACACAGCCCTCAATCGGCATGTGACGCCATTTTTGAATAGGCAAATTTGTCATGTTCATTTTCCTTCTCCATAAAACAAAGTCTTCAAATCCGCCAAATACCCGTCAAACTCTTCCATCAACGGCCTCCAATCAAGCTCCGAGGCCTTCTGGATTCCCGATCCGCGTACCACCTTTGTGATGTGCTGGCTATAACCCTCAAAGATAAATCCTAAGTACAGTCTGAGCCGTTCAGATGGGATATCCCGCCGGAATTTGGACTGATCCGCCCTCGAAAAAAGCGTAGTCATCATCTCTCTCTGCAAAGCCTCGATCCGCAGAACCACTGTCTGGGCATGTTCTGATACCGCCGCGTCTTCCGGGTGGAGGAAGAACCGAGCCAAGAGATCAAAAAGTCCCGGATGTGCCAAATACGCCTCCATCTTCACCCGCGCTGCGTACCAAGCGGTTTCGATGAAACCCTCTCCCTCGGTCGTCTTGTGCAGTTTCTTTACATAGTCGTCAATCAGCTCCAAAATTTGATCGAGGAGCGTGTGATAAAGCTCCAGCTTTGAGCCAAAATAGTAAAATAACATCCCCTTGCCAATCTGCGCCGTCTGCACAATGCGATTGGTAGACGCACTCTTAAAGCCATGTTCGGCAAACTCTGCCGCCGCCGCCTCTAAAATCGCCTTTTGTTTCTCCATCGGCAACACTTGAAATGCTTCTGTGATAAGTCATTCCTCCTTTTTCACCACATTCGACCACTTCGGTCTATGTATGCAGTATAGCACGATCGACCACATTGGTCAATAGTGAATTTGCCACTTGTTGCGTTTTCTCAAAAATGCTACAATGAAAGCACAAAAGGAGGGATTCCAATGCCAAACATCCAAATGAAGCGCATCTACGAACCCGCCGCCCCATCAGATGGGTTCCGTGTTCTGGTCGATCGCCTCTGGCCTCGTGGTGTGAAGAAGGAAAGTGCCAATATCGATCTCTGGGCAAAAGACATCACCCCCAGCACCATGCTCCGGGAAGACTATCACACAGATGTAGATTCCTGGGAGATGTTTTCTGTCAAATACCGCAAGGAACTCCTTGCAAATCCTGCGGTGGATGCTTTCATTGATACCATCCGGGATAAATCGACTGTAACCCTGCTCTTCGCTGGGAAAGATACCGAACACACCCATGTCAAGGTTTTGCTTGCCGTTCTGGAAGAGAAGTTGCACCCCCACATCGCGCCAAGTTAAGAAAGGGCTGAACGCACATGAATCACATACCCACACCGGGGCAAAGAAAACTCAAAGTGGCAGGCATCTGGTACTTAGGCACCGCTGGGCTTTTGATCGTATCCACTATTATGATAATGAGAATGGAAAGCCGCGCAATATTTTCTCCCCTCGACATTGCCATCTTCATTGGCAACTTTTTTACCGCCGCTTATTTTATTTTGATGGGTAGCCTGGCTCTCAAATTTTGCAAGACCCCAGAAGAAGCAAGTTTCTTGCGCACCCTCGCCATCATTTGTCTGGTCATTGAGCTTGGCCTATTTGTCTTCAATTCGCTTACCCTTAATGTCTCCCTCTTCGTTGAGCTTCACTCACTCGCGGGTTTGGTCTTGGCTTCTCCCCGTCTCATTCTCTATTTTTGGGGTGCGTCTCAAAACCGAGCCGCATTTCTGGGGGATTGAGCATGATTCTCTTGAATCAAACACGAAAATATGATAGGATAGCAGTGGTACACTTCCACTGTACCAATTGACAAAAACCGAGAAATACGAGGACAAACAAATGGTCGATAAAGCGCGAATCGAACACGCCATCACAGAACTGCTCCACGCCATCGGCGAAGACCCCAACAGAGAGGGACTCCGCGAGACGCCAAAGCGGGTGGCGGAGATGTATGCGGAAGTCTTTGCAGGCCTCCATGCAGAGCCAAAAGAGGTGCTGAAATACTTCGACGAAGATTTCCACGACGAAATGGTCGTAGTACGGGATATCCCCTTCCACTCCATGTGTGAACACCATCTACTCCCCTTCTATGGCGTCGCCCACGTCTGTTATATCCCCACCGAGGGACATCTTTTGGGGCTCAGCAAACTCGCCCGTGTTGTGGAGTTATACGCACGCCGTCCCCAACTACAGGAGAAGATGGGCAGTCAGATCGCAGACCTCATCGAAACAGAAGCCCAAGCTTCGGGAGTCGCCGTCGTAATCGAAGCGGAGCATATGTGCATGTCCATGCGGGGTGCACAAAAAATCGGCGCCAAGACTGTCACCACGGCACTCCGCGGTAAACTCAAAACAGACCCGGCCCTTCGCGCAGAAGCCCTGGGCATGCTACACTAACTATGGAACGAGTAAACAAAATCAAAACCCACCCTCTCTTCCTCCAGCACATGGCGCAAAACACCATGAGCGAGGAAAACAGGCAGTTTTGCAAACACGACCTGCCCCACGCCCTAGATGTGGCGCGGATTGCCTATATCATAAACCTAGAAGACGGCCTAGACTCCCCAAAAGAGCATATCTACGCCGCCGCGCTACTCCATGACCTCACCAAGTGGCAACAACACACCCAGGGTGTCCCCCACAATGAGTCAGCGGTTGAGCCTGCTTTGCAGATCCTCCTAGATTGCGGTTTCTCTGACACAGAAATCGCGGCTATTTTGAATGCCATCTTCCAGCATCGAAGTCCCCCCGAGGACGCCACACCCTTCGCAAAGCTCCTCTTCCGTGCAGACAAGTTATCCAGAGCTTGCTACGCTTGCACTATGTCTGCTGATTGCAACTGGGACAGGGACAAACAGAACCAATCCATATCATACTAGTCCCAAATAAAAAGATGACTTTACTTTTTATAATTGGGACTCATATAGACGTGTGATTGCGCGCTTTTTGCGCAATCACCAGCCCGCAAAGCGGGCGTTTTCTGGATACTTCCTATCCAGAAATAGTATAACATTGAGGTAGGTATCTCTCCCATGAAAATTGGCATAAAACATTTCGATATCGGCGCCCGCACCTTTGTTGTGGGCATTTTGAATGTAACCCCCGATTCCTTCTCAGACGGCGGATCTTATGGGGATGTAGCACAAGCAGTCGCCCGTGCCAAACAGATGGTAGCAGACGGCGCCGACATCATCGAAATCGGCGGTGAATCCACCCGCCCGGGACATGTCCCCATTGACGCAGAGACCGAACTAGCCCGCGTCCTCCCTGTTTTGGAAGCGCTGGTACCTGTGATTGACGTCCCCATCTCCATCGACACCCGTAAGGCAGTCGTGGCGGAGATTGCCCTCCAAAAAGGTGCGGCCTTAATCAACGACACCGCCCGCTTCAAAGACGACCCGGAACTTGCCCGCGTCTGCGCCAAATACGGCGCCGTCTGCTGTGCCATGCACAGTCGAGACAATACAGATTATGTCAACTTATTACAAGACGTCATCGCCGACCTAAACGAGAGTGTAACAATCCTTTTGGAAGCCGGTGTTGCTCCGGATAAGATCATCCTAGACCCCGGCATCGGCTTTGCAAAAAACGCGGAACACAACCTTGAGATCATGCGCAACCTCTCTCTCTTCACCTCCCTGCCCTATCCCATCATGCTGGGCACCTCCAGAAAGCGCTTCATCGGACATGTCTTAGACTTACCGGTAGAAGATCGGCTAGAGGGCACCATCGCAACCAGTGTGTTAGGCGTACAGCATTACTGCGCCTTCATCCGTGTCCACGATGTGAAGGAAAACAAGCGCGCTATTCAGATGGCCGATGCCATTGTCCGGCATCGGTATTAAAGGAGCAGAACATGTTACGGATACAAGCTATCACAAAAAATGCAAAAGACTTCCCGGTGGTTGCGTCTTTATATGCCTCCGCATTTCCTGCGGCGGAACAGGCGCCAATGCCCTATCTCTTAAAGCGGGCAATGAAAGACTATGTAGACTTCCACGCCTACTACGACGGCGAAGTCTTCGTAGGTTTTACTTATTCCATGACACGCGAAAACTTGACTTTTATCATGTACCTCGCAATTGACGCAAACCATCGTGCAAAAGGCTATGGTTCACAGATTCTAAGTCACATCAAAGAGGCATATCCAAACAACCGTATTATTCTAAACATCGAAATAGAAGATGAAACCGCGGAAAACAACGCGGAACGTAAGAAGCGAAAGCAGTTTTACATGCGAAACGGCTACCATTCCTCAGGGGTTTTCTTAAAGATTATGGGTGTCACCTATGAACTCCTCGTCTGCAATGGTGACTGTACTGCTGAGGAGTTTCTTACGCTGAACAAGAAATTCATGGGATCTTTACTCTTTCTCTTCTTCAAACCAAAACTAATCCATCCCACAGTATAAGAAAGCAGGAAGCACTATGGACAAAATCCACATAGACGGCCTGGAACTCTTTGCTCACCACGGTGTGCTAGAGGCGGAAAACCAGCTAGGCCAAAAATTCCTCGTATCCGTCACACTTCAGCTGGATCTCCGTCAAGCAGGCAAAACAGACGACCTCAGCAAGACAGTAAACTATGCTGAAGTCTGCGAAAAAATCCGCGCGCTTATGACAGAGGAAACCCATCAGCTCATCGAAACCTGTGCAGAGCGGATCGCAAGTGAGATTCTGCATACCTTCCCCTTGGTGAGAGAGATTACTGTCACCATTGAAAAACCCTGGGCGCCTATCGGGCAATCTGTGCGAAACCTCTCTGTGGAGATATCCAGAAAATGGAGCAAGGTCTACCTCGGCCTTGGTGCCAACTTGAACGATCCAAAAGAGGCGCTGGATCAAGCAATTGCCTCCCTCCCCTGTGAAGGACTACGTATCCTGAAACGTTCCAGCTACTACACCACAAAACCAATCAGTGATGTCCCCCAAGACGACTACCAAAACTGCGCCCTGGAAGCGGAGACCACGCTCTCCCCAGAGGAGCTGATGACATATCTGCTAGAGATCGAGGCCTCCCTCGGTCGGGAGCGCACCATCCATTGGGGACCGCGTACAATTGATATTGACCTGCTGACCTATGATGATCTAGTCACAGACAATTCCCACGTCACCCTCCCCCATCCGCGTATGCATGAGCGTCTATTTGTCCTAGTCCCACTATGCGAACTAAACCCAAATATCGTCCATCCCCTCCTACGCCAACGGGTAAGCAAGCTTAAAGCAGAGTTAGAACAAACCCAAACCCTGTAGGGGCGAACTGCGTTCGCCCGCGTCCTTACCATCAGCAAACACAAAACCACGGGCGAACACAGTTCGCCCCTACACGGAGGTATCACACATATGATTAAAGAAGTCCCCGCCAAAGATGTGCCCCAAGCCATTGACCTCGTAAACCGTGTGTTCGCCGAATTTGTCGCTGTAGACTATGGCGAGCAAGGAAGAAACACATTCGAAGCTTATTTAAAAACCAAATTGCAAGAAGTCTCATCCGCCCTAAAATCCGGGAATAAACAGATGTGGGCTTATTACCAAGGCAACCAGATTCTTGGCGTGATTGCAATAAAAAATATCTCTCACATATCTCTCATGTTCGTAGATAAAGCGCATCACAGACAAGGCATCGCAAGGCAACTGTTTCAGACTTTGCTGGAGGAGTTGCGGACACAGAACGTAACCCAACTCACAGTCAATTCTTCCCCCTATGCCGTCAAAGCCTATGAGCACCTAGGGTTTGTACAAACACAGGAACAACAGGAGAAAGACGGTATTCTATTTATTCCGATGAGACATCCGTTATAAGTATAATTTTAAGGAGCCTGGTGCATGAAGAACAAAAATATTCCAAATATCATCTTCATCATTTCCATGCTGATATATACAGGAATAGCCATAGAAGTGATTGTTGTGCGCAACTTTCTTGCTTTTGGTGTTGCGTCAGGCCTTGCGGTGACGGCACTTTACGCTCTGTCAATAGCTTCTTTGATTGCTTCTGCCTGCATTAAGAAGAAATTGTGGGCAACACTCTGTAGAATGATAGTCCTCGGCTGGCTCGCATTTGTATTTATTACCTCATTTTCCTCGGTAAATGAAGATGCGACTATAGTGGCGATTATATTAACTATTGTCGCTGTATCCGCTATGGTATTCGGCGTTCTTCGTCACAATGTGCAGAACAAAGACAGCTAACTTTGTTAACACGCCAAATAAACACTCATCACACACCAAACCAAGACACCCCAACCCCATCCTACACCAAGAGGCTACCCCTATGTATTACATGATCGACAATAAAGATTCCTTCGTCTACAACCTAGTCGCCTATTTCAGAGAACTAGGCTGTGATATCGTCACAGAACGCGCTGATCACATCCAGCTGGAAACACTGGATATGTCCTCTGTCCGCGGCATCATCATCTCCCCCGGCCCAGGAAAGCCGGAAGAGGCGGATATCCCCCTCCAAATCCTGCGGGACTTCGGCGGACAAATCCCCATCTTGGGGGTCTGTCTCGGACATCAAATCCTCGCCCATGCCTTCGGCGGCACCGTCTGCAAAGGCACCCGCCCCACGCACGGCAAAGTGACACCTATTACACATACAGGTCTGCGGCTGTTTCGTAATCTCCCCCCCGGATTCTCCGTCACCCGCTATCATTCTCTGGTCGCACTGGAAGACACCGTGACAGACGCCTTCCACATAGACGCCCAGGCCGAAGATGGCGCTGTGATGGCTATCTCTCACAAAGAGCATCCCCTCTATGGGATTCAGTTCCACCCCGAGGCGATTCTCACAGAGCACGGTCACGCCATGCTCCAAAACTTTCTAGACTTATGCAAAGACTGGTGGGATCAACATGCGGTGTATTAAACTCCTAGAGCCATATATCCCAATCGAAGACATCTTCGCCCATTTCGCCCATGAAACAGACACTGTAATCCTAGAGTCTGCTCTGCAAAATAAGTTAGGACGCTTCTCCAGCATCGGCCGCGCCCCCTATCTCAAGATAGAAAAGCGAAAAGGCCGGCTTTGGGTCAACGACCAAGCACGTGAGGAAGATTTTTCTGTATATTTGAACACGTATCTGAAGGCAAATCAGGAAGAGAACCCAACCCACCTACCTCTTGTAGATGGGGCGATCGGCTTTTTTTCCTATGACTACAATCGCGGCACCAAAGCAGATTTTCCAGAAGCCATCCTACACTTCTATGACCAGCTGATTATCGCAGATCATGAGGCGCAACAGATCCATCTCATCGCCAATGGCAAGCTACAAGACGCAGAGACCGCCATCCAGTCTCTACAAGACACAATCAACAGCCCACGGATTGCCTCTCCGCCATCTGTAGTCACAGATGCAATCACCGTGCGTCCAAATTTCGAGAAAGAGGCCTACAAACACGCCATTGACCGCATGATCCAATACATCATCGAGGGCGACATCTACATCGCAAACATGACCCAGCGGCTTGATATCACAAGTAAGCGTTCCCCCTATGAGGTATACACAAAACTGCGTATCAATAACCCTGCCCCCTTCGCGGCCTATCTCAACTACGAAGACCTCCAAATCGTCTGTGCCTCCCCAGAGCGGTTTTTGCAGATGAAAGACCGGAAAGTCACAACTCGCCCCATCAAAGGTACCCGCAAACGCGGCGCAACGGAAACCGAGGACGAAGCCTTAAAAAAAGAGCTCCAGCAATCCGAAAAAGACCGGAGTGAGCTCCTCATGATTGTAGACTTAGAGCGCAACGACCTCAACCGGGTCTGCGTCCCCGGGAGTGTTATAGTAGACGAACTCTTCGCCATCGAATCCTACGCCACCGTACACCACCTAGTCTCCAGCATCAGCGGCACCTTAGAGGAAAATCTCACAGCAATGGATCTCATCGAACACACCTTCCCCGGGGGCTCCATCACGGGGGCGCCCAAGATCCGCGCTATGGAGATCATCGACGAGCTGGAACACGGTAACCGCGGATTATATACCGGGAGCATCGGCTATCTCTCCCTCAATGGTGACTGTGACCTAAACATCGTCATCCGCACCGCTGTCCACCAGGATGGCACCTACCACTTAGGTGTCGGCGGCGGCATTACCTGTGAGTCTGACCTGGAATTCGAATATGAAGAAACCTTACAAAAAGCCCGCGCCTTGCTAGACGCACTCTCCTAAAGGAGGAAGTTTGATGATCCTCGATGACGGCTACTTTTACGGTCTCGGCGCCTTTGAAACCATCGCAATCGAAAACAGCAAGCCTGTTTTCCTCGCAGAACACCTGGCACGCTTGCATAAAGCACTGGATGTTCTACAAATAGACAAGACCCTCACCCCGGACATACTGAAAGACGCCATTCACAAAGAAGGCGTCTCACATGGCGTGGTCAAACTCACGGTATCAGAGAAAAACACTCTCATCACCTTCCGTGAAAACCCATATACAGAGGACATCTACCAGCGGGGATTCCGCTTGCGCTTTTGTGATGCCTTACGGAACGATGCATCCCCCTTCACCTATCACAAAACTCTCAATTACGGCGACTGTATCCTAGAAAAACGCAAGTGCACCAAGACAGGCCACGATGAAGCAATCTTCCAAAACCACAGAGGTGAGATTTGTGAAGGTACCACATCGAATATCTTCTTCGTCAAAGGCGGGAATATCTTTACTCCCGCCCAATCCTGCGGTCTATTACCGGGCATTTTACGGGCTTATCTCTTAGCGCGCTATGATACCACGGAAACGGTCATAAAGACCGTGGAAATCGAGAATTTCGACGAATGCTTTGTCACAAATTCCCTACTTGGGATCATGCCAGTGGCTTCCCTGGATGATACACAGTTTGCATCACGTGAGACAGCCATGTGTTTACAGGCGGAGTATAGGGAGCATGTTGCTGGTTAAACACACTTTACAGTACAGCACCTACTCTTCCCCAAATCCAGATTCAATCAGCGCAACCAGAGCGTCCACTGCCTCTACTTCATCCGGCCCGTCAGCTGTGATCTCAATCTCAGCGCCGCATACCACGGCTAAGGCCATCAGCAGGATGATCGACTTGGCATTGGGCGCTTCACTGCCCTTATCCAGATTTTTGACAGCAATTTTTGACTTGAAATTTTTTGCCACAGCCACAAACTGAGATGCCGGACGGGCGTGAAGTCCGGAGGCGTTGACTAGCTTAACTATTTTTGAATACATGATTTTCTCCCCTTTTCTATATGTGCGCAATAAACGCTTCTGCCAGTTGTAGGACTTCCGCCTCTGTATCAGCGGCCATGACTTCCTTGGCTAGTTCAGCCGCTTTCTCTGCCTCTATCCCAGTAATAACCCGGCGACAGGTGGCGAAAGATGAGGTGTTCATGCTGAGTTTACGGAGTCCCAAACCGACTAAAATCGCAACAGCTTTCGCATTGCCACCCAGCTCGCCGCAGATGGAAATGGATTTGCCTGCCTTGTTAAACGCCGTGATAATCTGTGACAGTGTGCGGATCAAAATAGGTGAAAACTCCTGATAATACGCCGTCACTTGCGGATTCATGCGATCCACGGCGAAGAGATATTGGGTGAGATCATTGGTACCAATGCTGGCAAAATCTACCTCAGCGGCGAATTTATCGGCGAAGAGAGCCACAGAGGGAATCTCCACCATCATACCAATTTTTACATCTGGAGCATAGGGGATGCCCTCTCCCTCTAACTCGGCCTTGACTGCCTCCACCATGGCTTTACCTCGGCGAAAATCTTCCAGGCTACCCACCATAGGGAACATGATCTGGAGCTTGCCATAGACAGAGGCTCTAAGTGCCGCCCGTAGCTGGGATTTAAACACATCTTCCCTGGCAAAGCAGAGCCGGAGAGCGCGGTTGCCGAGGAAGGGATTTTCCTCATGGGGCATAGGCCAGTAGTCTAAGGTCTTATCCCCGCCGATATCCAGCGTACGCAAGGTCACAGGCCGCTCACCCATGGCGACTAAGATGGATTGATAAGCCTCAAATTGTTCCTCTTCTGTGGGCATATGCTCTGCCTCCATGTAGAGGAATTCTGTCCGGAACAGACCGATGAACTCCGCGTGTTCTTGATGTTCCGGTAGTTTCACCGATCCAATGTTCATGCCGATGTCAATTCTCACGCCATCCTTTGTGATGGCGTCCGCACCTATGAATTTCTGGGTGTACTCCCGTTCTTTCAAGAAAGCTCCCCGCTTTTGCGCATATTCAGCCATGCTTGCATGATCCGGCTCGATCATGAGAACACCTGTAATCGCGTCTAGTATCACATTGGCTCCGTCCGGCACATGTTTCATGGCTCCGCTTACACCCAGCACAGCGGCGATGCCGTAGCTTTTGGCAATGATGGCGGAGTGAGATGTGGCGCCCCCTTGCTCGGTGACGATACCCAACACATGTTTCCGGTCAATTGTTGCAGTGTCTGAAGGGAATAGGTCTTCGGCAATCACAATCGTTGGCTCAGTAAGACTTGATAAATTCCGCTCTTCCATACCATGGAGATTCCGAATCAGGCGGTTTTGCACATCTTTCAAGTCCGTGGCTCGCTCTCTGAACAATGAGTCATCCATCTTGGCGAATAGATCAATGTAGGTGCCGAATACTGTGGCGACAGCGAAATCTGCCGCCATGTGGGCGGACTGAATACCCTCCAGAACTTCTTCATCCATGACCTCATCGTCTAAAATGTCCTGATGCGCCTGGAAGATCCCCGCTTTTTCCGGGTTCTCTTCGGACATACGTGTAAACAGGGCACTTAGTTCCTTACTTGCCTTCTCCTTCGCCCCTTGATAGGCCGTCACTTGGACTTCTGCCTCCTCAGGAGAACAAAATTTCTCCTCTACCTTCGGATCAAAAGGGATATGCTTATACACACGTCCAATGGCAATACCAGGGGACACGGGGTTTCCTTGAAAGTCTTGCATGATATGATTCCTCCTGTGCTTGTTTATTTAGACGATCCGCTTTCCGCTCAAGAATACCGCCCGAATTGACAAGTCTTCATTGAGTAGCACCAAGTCCGCAAGTTTCCCGGCATCAATACTGCCCCGTTGTTCATAGACGCCGATCGCCTTGGCGGGATTTACTGTAGCACACTTTACAGCACTGGCTAGGGGGATGCCCATTTCGGTTACAGCCATCCTCACACAGTCCATCAGATTGGTTACAGAGCCGGCAATCGAGTTGCCTTCTGTTAAGGTAGATAAATTACCGCGTACCTCTATCGCCAAACCGCCTAGGTTGTAACTGCCATCCGCCAGACCGGTGGCGATAATACTGTCACTGATGAGAATGATGCGGTCATCGCCGAACATGTGAAAGGTAGCCCGCACCACACTGGGATGGACGTGGACATTGTCACAAATCAGCTCTACCCGGCAATGCGCCGCATCCATAGCCGCCCCAATCACACCAGAGTCACGATGGTGAAGCGGCGGCATGGCATTGTAGAGATGGGTGACTTGCCCCGCACCGTGTTCGAAGGCCTGTTGCGCAAGGGCATAATTTGCCTCAGTATGTGCCAGCGAGCACACAATCTCCCCACCTGCTTCGTCGATGAGCTCCATAGCGCCCTCCCGCTCAGGGGCAATGGCTAAAAGCTTGATGAGCCCGCCTGCCTCAGCTTGCAGACGCTGGATCATGTCTCTATCCGGCAGACGGATATGATCCGGATTTTGTGCACCGCATTTATTGGGCGAAAGGAATGGCCCTTCTAAATAAATACCTACAAAACTTGCGCCATCTTGGTTTTTGCAGTTGACGATGCGCTTACAGGCCGCCGCAAGTTGCTCTTCCGGCAGAGTCAATAAGGTGGGACAAAGGGCAGTGATCCCATTTGCCGCCAAATAGCGTGCCATAACCTGAAGCCCAACTTCATCTGTATCAGCGTCTGAGAAATCATGCCCCACACAGCCGTGGATGTGGAGATCAATCAGGCCGGGAATGGCATAACACCCCGTGGCGTCAAAGACCTCGTCGCTTTGGAGATCATCGGTGAATAGTTCACCGGAAATGGCAATGTCGTCCGTTTTAAATGTACCGTTTTCTTGAAAGATCTTTGCATTTTGAATAATCATAGTTCTACCTCATTCTGTTATTCATTCCACTGTACGTCTAACCAGGCTGTCCGCCGTTCCAAGAAGTCGATAAGATATGTCACCTGACCCATAAAGGTATCAATCTCAACAACAGCATCCGGATTCGGCCAAACGTAGCGCCCCATATAGGGCCAGCGTCCCACATTACGCTGGAAATCAGCGTGATGGGTTTCAGCCAAAAAGGCAATGCGGTCGATGGTTTGCTGGATTTGCACATCTCGTATCTCATTCCAGCGTTCCAGCAGTGCATCGAAAAATTGGGGCTGTTTCATCAAATAGCGATACCACTGATTGAACACAGAGGCAAAATGCCCGTAAGGGCTATAGCCGTATTCATAGGATTCAACCCCCGGCGGTAACGCAACTTCCCCCTGGAAGTGCTGGCCTTGATGGTAGGCATTCCCAGCGGCGATGTCAAAATCCCACACGGGACCCATATGCAGACGGCGATCTGCACCTTCACCTCTGACCTGCATCCAGACACTGGAGAAGTGGATATCCGGGTTTTTGTATAACTCTTGGACAATGAAAAAGTCTATAAAGGAGTCCAAATCAATATAATCAAACACAACATCGTCTTCTGCAAAGATGGCGGTGTCTATTCTTGTCAGGAAGTCTTCTACATAATCCATATGGTCGTCTGTCAAGCGGTTGCCGCTGGGAAAACGCACCTCATAATGGCGGGTGTTTATCGTCATAAAGTCAATACCCGCTTCATTGTCTTCACCCCATGGGAGACGCATACACATTTGGATGAGGTATTCACTGCGTGCCGGATCCGGATCTTCTCTCAGATTCACACGGCTCTCCAATACCTCAGAAAGCTGGACACTGAGCATATAAACCCCTCTGTAGATATGCCGCTCTGACAGAGTGGGGCAGTCGAAGTATACGTGGACAAAGCGGGCAAAAGGCGCATAATGCATACCGTCCAAAAGCGATGCCAGGTAATAGGCGCTATAGTTTCGCATCTGCGTGTGGTCAGATAGGTTCGCGATGAATGTCCAATCCTGCGCCTCATATCCGGCGTCTAACATAGATACGGGTTGGTCAAACCGTAGGCGGAATGGTTGCTTCGAGCGATGCGCGGAATGCGCATGTCCCCAGCCCCAATATGCCATATTCCAAGAGGAATTGCCCCGTCCTCGAATCCTGGCCTCTACATCTTCTAACATAAAGGCATCTGCTGTACCGATTAGACTCACCGTGGCATCTTTCCACTCATGCCGCTCAACAGGCGTTTCAAAGGAGATGATGAGGGAGGGAAAGCCCCAGCCGGGTTCGGTTATCTCTCTTGTGTTTTGATTGTTTTCCGCACATGCGGCAAATCCAAGCAGGATTGCCAGTATTAGAAGGAATGCCAGTATCTGTTTCATATAAACCCGCCTTTTATATTGCGTCTATAACGCTACGAATCTTCGCGGCAGATGTGATATCAATAACATCCTCTGGCAGGTATAAGGCGCCGCCGAAATGTAAGCCCCGATTGTTCTGTCCGGAAGGCTCAGCTTGCTTCACAGAGGCCGAAAAGTGGATTTGTGTGACCTTGGTGTATTGGATAATATGTGCAATATTCGATGCCCGCACACCCGCACCAGGCAAAATCTCAATGCGGCCTCGGGCTCTCTCCACCAGCTCACGAATCAGCGCAATACCCTCCGGAACGGATGGGGCTTGCCCGCTGGTCAGCACGCGGGTGACACCGCATCGAATCAGACTCTCCAAAGCTTCATAGGGATCAGGCGTCAAGTCAAAGGCTCTGTGGAATACGGCGGTCTTCGTACCAACCAGCTGGACAAATTCAACCGTGCGCTCGGTGTCCACAGTGCCGTCGGTATTCAGAAAACCGAACACAATACCATGCGCGCCATGTTCAAGGAAGAGCTTTGCATCCTCTAACATGGTTTCATACTCCGCGAGGCTATAGCAAAACCCAGCGGATCGCGGGCGTACCATAGGTAGAATTTCAATGTCTGGAACCTGCATCGCTTTCAAAAAGTTACCCATAGACGGTGTCAGTCCGCCTAAGAACAGAGCACTGTTTAACTCCGCCCGATGTGCACCTGCTTGTTTAGCCGCCAACACATCTTCATAAGAGCCGCAACAAATCTCAATCTGGATGTCCGTCTGCATGATAGCATCACCTCATTTTGTCGCTACTGGTCGAAGTGGACAATCTCCGCTCTTGCAAAATATTCCGGCAAATGGAAGTTCGGTGTCTCCGTCGGGATAGGGAAAAAGGCTCCATAGTGCTCAATTGCAGGGTCTTCTGCGATCTTATAGAAGTTGCAAAAGAAGGTATCCCCAGCTTTAAATGCTGGGAGCCCCAGTCGCCTTAGCAGTGCGTCAGGTATGAGTAGTTCCACCGTCCAGCGATCTTGCTCGATACTTGCCTGCACACCGGTCAAAGCATATTCTTCATCGGTCAAAAACTGTCTGCCTTGGCGGCCATATCCGTATTTGGCATACATGGCGCCATTGGCGTTGATTTCAAAGTTTAAATACAACACATCGTTTGACGGCTGTTCAGTCTGCCTGAGCTCAGGATCAGGGAAGGCAAAAAATGCCTCCATCGCACTGTCTTTGCATACCATATCACGGTGGTTTTGCAGTTCACGCTTGGGGTTTTGTTCCAAACTGGTCATACGCAGATAGAGCCCCTGTCCCATAAGATAAGCAACCTGCCCAAAAGTCTCCGGCTTTTGCAAGGAGTTCCACAGATAGTGATTCACTTGGAATGTGGGACACTGCTTTAATTCGTCTTTTGATTGTATCACATAAATTGGATGAGTCATATATTCTTCCTATCATTTAAAATGAGGGGCGGATGCTGCCTCATCCGCCCCTTTTATATTGTGTTAAATCCCTGTGCGGTTACAGTAGTTTTTTCATCGCGTCTGAAACAAACTGCACTTTTGTTCCGACGATGATCTGTACAGAGGTTTTGCTCGGACGCATAACGCCTGCAACACCTGCTGTTTTGATCTTCTTCTCGTTGACAGCGAGATAATCCTTCACCTCAACCCGGACACGTGTGGAACAATATTCCAGACTGCTAATGTTTTCCTTGCCGCCTAAGCCCTCGACCAAGATCGCCGCAACTGCGTCATAGTCATCGCTGGCAAGTGTAACTTTCGTTTCCGCTTCTAGATCTTCATCCTCTTCTCTACCTGGTGTTTTCAGGTTGAACTTCTTAATTGCGAAGTTGAAGATGAGGAAATAGAGGAAGAAGTATACGATACCCAGCGGAATCAGCATAAACTGACCCACCGCATATGGTACCGGAATACTCAGAATGTAGTCAATGAATCCGGCGCTGAAGTTAAAGCCCGCAAACCACTGGAATGTAGCGGTTAGGAACAGGGAGATACCGGTTAGAACTGCGTGAATGACGTAAAGAACTGGAGCGACAAACATGAAAGCGAATTCGATAGGCTCAGTCACACCTGTTAGGAAAGCTGTGAACGCACCAGCAAGCATCAAACCAGAAACAACTTTTTTGTTTTTCGATTTGGCATTTTTGAATATCGCTAAACATGCGCCTGGAAGACCGAACATCATAACAGGGAAGAAACCAGCCATGTACATACCAACTGTGCCGATATCCGCTTCTACAACAGGTCCCCAGAAACGACCCAGGTCATTGATGCCCACTAGGTCAAACCAGAATACAGAGTTTAGAGCGTGATGGAGTCCCGTTGGGATGAGCAGACGATTGAAGAAACCGTAAAGTCCCGCACCGAATGCGCCCATGCCTGCAAACCAGTTACCGAAGGTGACGAGTGCACCGAAGATGACAGGCCAAACAAAGAGCATGATGACAGCCACACCACTCATGGCGGCAACTGTTAAAATTGGTACCAGTCTCCGCCCGGAGAAGAAGGCCAGTGCCGCAGGTAACTCTCGCTGGTAATTTCGATTGTATATCCAAGCGACGATACAACCGGTCAAAATGCCTGTGAATGCGTTGTTGGAGCGTCTAAAGGCTTGGAATTGAACCTCGGTGAGTTCGCCGAGAAATCCTTCCGCCGCGCCCGGAGCAAGCATTCTGGTAAGCAATAACATGCCCACAGCACCCGCAAGCGCCGCCGCGCCATTTTGATCTTTACTCAGACCAAAGGCGAGACCGATTGCAAACAAGAGACCCATGTTATCAAGGATCGTACCCCCAGCATGAACCAAGAACGCGGAAATGACAGAGTTAGCACCCCATCCGGTCGGGTCTAGCCAGTAACCGATACCTAGAAGGATACCACCGGCGGGTAGGGCGGCGACTGGTAGCATAAGAGCTCTGCCTAGTCTTTGCATATGTTTCATCATAATGAAAAATCCCCTCCTTAAATTGCGTTTCTATATTTTACTCACCACACCCGCTGGCAGAGCCGGCATGATGAGGTACTGCCATGCTTATTTCTTAGTCAAATAAATAATCTCGTCTCCCTCGCTTACCACTTTTCCTGTCACAGGCTCCACACTTTTATAGTCATCGGTATTGAGCACCACAATAGGCGTTACAAGATCATACCCAGCTTCAAAAATCGCCGCCGGATCAAATTCGATTAGGAGATCACCAAAGGTGACAGTAGCGCCTTCTTTGGCATGTGCAGTAAAGTGAGCGCCTTTCAGATTTACAGTATCTATCCCGACGTGGATCAATATCTCCGTACCTTCATCAGAGAGCAGTGTTACGGCATGACCGGTTTTAAACATCTGAACCACCGTGCCATTTACCGGGGACACGACCCGTCCACTACTTGGACGGATGGCAACGCCTTTGCCCAATAGTCCTTGGCTAAAGGAGGGGTCATTGACCTCTGTAATTGGAATGAGCTCCCCATTGATTGGGGCAAGAATGGTGCTACTTCGTCTGCGTTTGCTGAAGATCATGTGTTTTCCCTTCTTCTCTTCTTTTTCACTCACCAAACGAATGTGGATGGCAAGTCTGCTAATTTCTTCCTTCACCAGCGTATAGTTGTGGGTCTTTTCTATAGTCTCTGCCACCACTTCGGCACAGGCGATTTCTTCCGGATATTGGCTTGAGAGCATATCATAGAGCCCGTCATCTCCATATTCCTCCGCTGGCTCACCTCGGATGATGCATTGTGCCAGATATCGGAGATGGCGGTAAAAGCGTTCGCTGTGGAAGTCCTTAGACCCCATAGTCTGCCCTACCTCTCCGGCGATGACGGCGATAATCTGATCCATCAGCTTGGTGGTGCTAAAGGTTTCACTGATGGAGATGTCATACTCCGCGTTTAGGATATGCATCGCAATGGAAGCCGCTTCGTCCTCCGGCATGTCAACGCCGAGTTTTTCATTCATCAACCGGAGGGCGTACATGCCAATTTCGAACTCTTTCTGATAAAACCGCCGCACTTCCGGAAGCAGAATGTTCTGGAACTCCATCCCCTGCCGATATCGCTGAAGCGCAAAACTGATATGGTCTGCCAGGGTGAAATACGCGGCCTCATTGAGACGTTTTTGCAGGTGCTGTTTGGCGTATTCAAATATTTCGTCTGTGAGTTCAATATATTCCACAGGCAGGGAGCCAAATAACTCATTTAGGCGATCTTGGTTATTCTGACTCCGCATCCCGAAGACTTTTTCAATCTTCTCAGGGGGAAGCTCCATTCCTTGTTGCGCCTTGAAGCCAATCCCCTTGCCGACGACGATCACTTCTTTGGTGTTTTCGTCCAGCGCGCGGACAATATTGTTGTTGATTGGCTTAATTACTTGATACATGCTGTCTCCCTTAAACTTTTGTAAATCAAAAAAACCAAATCTTACAACCCCGCGCCAGCGGAATCGCAAAATTTGGTTACGCCTGCAATTGCAGTAACAGCCCAAATTGATCGCTTCTATTGCTACACACTATACCGATATGTTCACAGATTGTCAATAGTTCTAGCATAAGAAATATGGAAAAACATCAACATTAGATAGTCTGTACAGTTTATCAAATTCACATTTAGGAAATATACCGAGGGATTAGGTCAGGAAAAATAGTATCAGTGAAAAAATAGTCATGCCAATACCAAGGTAAATAAAAACCTTAGAAAATGAAACACTTTCACCCTCTGCGACAAAATAGGATGGCTTGCCAGGGTCATAAAAGACACGCAAACCCTTGCCTTCATAATACTTATCGCCATGGCTCTGGCTAGGTTCACGAAGTTCCTGTATGATCATTTTGGAATACTTCAGTTTTTTCACATATTCAGTCCCATTCACCTGATAGCAGATTGTGGGAATCCATTGACCGCCCTCTTCTCCCATCTCATCAAGCCGCAGGATGACTGCCTCAGCGCTGTCTCCTTGCTGTAGGACACGGCGGAAGCGAAGGAAGTCAAAAATACCCATAAGCAATCAGTCCAAGGCCAAGGATGAGAAAAACAAGCCCATACATCAGTCATATCACCTCTCTTTTTTTAACTATAACATTGATCTCCATGAAAAGTCAAAATAGTCTTGACCTTCTACCCAGTGGATCGTGTACAATGAAGACATAAACAGAATAGAGGAGGGACTGCTGTATGCGCATTAAAGAAGTGGAAGCCTTAACCGGGATCACAAGCAAGAATATTCGCTTTTATGAGAAGGAAGGGTTATTGTCCCCCAGCCGCAATGCTGGGAATCGCTATCGGCAGTATACGGAGGAAGATGTACGCCGTCTCAAAGAGATCAAGCTCCTCCGTAAATTAGACGTCAGCCTAGTGGATATCAAAAGCCTTCAAAGCGGTCATTTGGCTTTGTATGATTGTCTGGAAACATGCCTGTTCGCTTTTATAGAAAAGAAATCAGAGGTGGACAAGGCAATTTTTCTATGCACACAAATACAGAAAAAGGAGACGAGTTTGCAGGCGCTGGACACCGATTTTTATCTCAATGAAATCCATAACGCAGAAAAAGCAGGCGCACGATTCAGAGACATTGCAAAGGATTTTTTGAGCAAGGTCCCGCACACCAATGTATTCTTTGAGCCAGATGAGCCAATCATGAACCAAGACGATTTTATACGAGAATTAGAAGTCTATGCCGAGCGGAAAGGCAAGTCTCTCAGCTTCATCAGCCTCGGTATGCACCCCAAGATCGTACTGGATGGAGAAGTGTACGACTGCGCTTTAGAGATGCCGCGAACCCTGCACTTCCCCTTGTCCCCATTTTTTGCCGCCGGGTATAATTTCGGCTATCGTTGGGTGTATTTGTATCAGGATAAGGCGTATGTTTGGTAGGCTACCACAAACTCATTTTCTTGTTTGCTTGAACCCGCCATACAGCTTCTTACACACGGCGACAAACATGACATATTCTCTACTTGGGTAGCCCTCCACGGGAACACACCAAGCCACAAAAAACCCCCTCTGCCACACGGCAGAGAGGGTTTTTCAATCTTACAGATTCGTGTTACAAAACTGTCTTACTCAACAGCGATAACAACACCAGAACCAACAGTTCTGCCACCCTCACGGATCGCGAAACGTAGGCCTTCTTCGATGGCGATTGGCATGATGAGCTCAACATTGATTTCAACGTTATCGCCAGGCATACACATTTCAATGCCTTCTGGAAGCATGATTACGCCAGTAACGTCAGTTGTACGGAAGTAAAACTGTGGACGATAGTTGTTGAAGAATGGTGTGTGACGTCCGCCCTCTTCTTTGCTCAAGACATAAACTTGGCCTTTGAACTTTGTAAGAGGTTGGATTGTGCCTGGCTTCGCTAGAACTTGGCCACGCTCAACTTCGTCTTTCGCAACACCACGTAGAAGGGCGCCAACGTTGTCACCAGCTTCTGCGTACTCAAGTGTTTTGTGGAACATTTCAGTACCGGTAACAGTTGTTTTTCTCTTCTCTTCGACAAGACCAACGATTTCAACCTCATCGCCGACTTTGATGGTACCACGCTCAACACGACCTGTGGTAACAGTACCACGGCCTGTGATGGTGAATACGTCTTCGATAGGCATAAGGAAAGGAAGATCACTCTTTCTCTCAGGAGTTGGGATATAAGCGTCTACGTTTTCCATGAGGATTCTGATTGGCTCGTAAACAGGATCGTCTGGATTGTCTGGGCCGTTTAGCGCTTGAACAGCAGAACCTTTGATGACAGGAATATCATCACCTGGGAACTCGTATTTCGATAGAATCTCACGGATTTCCATCTCAACTAGCTCTAGAAGCTCTTCATCGTCAACAAGGTCAACTTTGTTCATGAATACAACAAGAGCAGGAACACCAACTTGGCGTGCAAGCAGGATGTGCTCACGTGTTTGCGCCATAGGACCGTCAGTAGAAGCAATAACAAGGATCGCACCGTCCATTTGCGCGGCGCCAGTGATCATGTTTTTGATATAGTCGGCGTGGCCTGGGCAGTCAACGTGAGCGTAGTGGCGAGACTCTGTCTCATACTCAACGTGAGAGGTGTTGATGGTGATACCACGCTCTCTCTCTTCTGGTGCTTTGTCGATGTTGGCATAGTCTTTAAACTCCGCGCCGCCTTTCATAGCAAGGTACTTGGTGATAGCCGCTGTAAGCGTAGTTTTACCATGGTCAACGTGACCGATTGTGCCGATGTTTACGTGTGGCTTGTTTCTTTGAAACATTTGCTTACCCATTGGGATAGCCTCCTTAAATGATAATTCATTTTAATTTTTTTGAAACGAGCATAGATGCGAACATTGTACCGCACATTTTTGCTTTTTGCAACTACTTTTTCAAGTAGATTTTACCATCACTTAGTCTTTGTTCCGCCCAGCGGCAATCGTCTCTTGAATGCTCTTCGGAATCTCCATGTAATGGCTTGGTTCCATGCTGTAGTTAGCTCTGCCTTGCGTCTTCGAGCGCAGGTCTGTGGCGTAACCGAACATCTCACCCAGAGGCACATTGGCTTCGATTGTGGCGCCACCGTTTTGGATGTCTGTCGTCACAATCTGCCCTCTTCTGGAGTTTAGGTCTCCGATGACGTCGCCCATGTAGTTCTCTGGCGCCATAACGACCACTTTCATGATCGGCTCTAGGAGAATCGGATGCGCTTTTCGCATCGCTTCCTTAAATGCCATAGATCCGCAGATCTTAAAGGCCATCTCAGAGGAGTCAACATCGTGGAACTTCCCATCATAGAGAGTTACCTTCACGTCAACAACCTCATAGCCTGCAATCACGCCGCCCTGCATTGCGCCTTTGATTCCTTGATCAACCGCCGGGATATACTCTTTCGGAATAGCCCCGCCTTTGATCTCGTCCACAAATTCGTAGCCTGTGCCTGACTCTCTCGGCTCGACGCGGATATGCACTTCCGCAAACTGACCCTTACCGCCAGACTGACGGGAGTAACGGTGATCCACATCAGCGCTGTTCTTGATGGTCTCTTTGTAAGAAACCTGTGGCGCGCCGACATTGGCCTCTACCTTAAACTCACGAAGCAGACGATCAACGATGATTTCCAGGTGAAGCTCACCCATACCGGCAATGATGGTTTGTCCGGTTTCCTCATCGGTGTAGGTTCTGAAGGTTGGATCTTCCTCAGCAAGCTTCACAAGCGCAAGCCCCATTTTCTCTTGTCCTGCCTTCGTTTTTGGCTCGATGGCAACACGGATAACAGGCTCTGGGAACTCCATGCTCTCTAGAATGATCGGTGCCTTGTCATCACAAAGGGTGTCCCCTGTTGTGGTGTGCTTGAGACCAACTGCCGCACCAATGTCCCCAGCGTAGATGATACTGATATCTTCTCTGCTGTTGGCGTGCATTTGCAGAATACGTCCCATACGCTCTTTCTGGCCTTTTGTGGCATTGAGTACACCAGAACCCGCTTCAACTGTACCGGAATAGACACGGAAGAAGCTCAGGCGACCCACATAAGGGTCAGTGGCGATTTTAAATGCCAGGGCAGAAAATGGCGCATCATCTGAAGGTGCTCTGGAATCTTCTTCATCTGTTTTCGGATTAATACCTTTAATCGCCGGAATATCCACCGGAGAAGGCATATATCCTACAACAGCGTCAAGGAGAAGCTGTACACCTTTGTTCTTGTAGCTTGTACCGCAAAGAACCGGAATCATCTGCGCCGCAACTGTGGCTTTGCGGATGGCCGCTTTGATGGCAGAGATCTCAATTTGCTCACCCTCAAGGTATTGCATCATGATATCTTCGTCAAAGTCAGCAACTGCCTCAAGCATTTGAACACGGAATTCTTCCGCTTTGTCTTTCATATCAGCCGGAATCTCAACTACACTGATGTCTTTTCCAAGGTCATCATTGTAAATGATTGCGTTCATTTCAACGAGATCAATAATCCCTTTGAAGTCTGATTCCGCGCCGATCGGAAGCTGGATGGGCACCGCATTACACTTGAGTCTGTCCTTCACCATTTGCAGTACATTGTAGAAATCCGCACCGGTGACGTCCATTTTGTTGACATAGATCATCCGCGGTACTTTATAGTTGTCCGCTTGACGCCAAACTGTCTCCGTCTGCGGCTCAACGCCACCTTTGGCACACATAACTGTAACACTGCCGTCCAGAACGCGAAGTGAGCGTTCTACTTCAACAGTAAAGTCAACGTGACCTGGGGTGTCGATGATATTGATCCGATGGTCTTTCCAGAAACAGGTTGTCGCCGCAGAGGTGATGGTGATCCCACGCTCTTGCTCTTGCTCCATCCAGTCCATGGTGGCGGTTCCTTCATGGGTCTCTCCAAGTTTATGACTCACGCCGGTATAATAGAGAATACGCTCGGTCGTTGTCGTCTTACCGGCATCAATATGCGCCATGATGCCAATATTTCTGGTTTTTTCAAGTGAAACTTTTCTAGCCATATTTTACACTCTATAACTTTCTCTAGATTACCAGCGATAGTGTGCAAACGCTTTGTTTGCCTCTGCCATTTTGTGCGTGTCTTCACGCTTCTTCACGGCAGCACCAGTGCTATTGAGTGCGTCCATTAGTTCACCGGCCAAACGCTCACGCATGGTTTTTTCACCACGTCCGCGGGCATAGTTGGTGAGCCAACGAAGACCCAATGTATACCGTCTCTCTTCTCTGACCTCCATAGGCACTTGGTATGTGGCACCACCAACACGGCGGCCCTTTACCTCAAGAGTCGGCATGATGTTGTTTAGGGCTTCTGTGAAGACTTCTAGCGGCTCTTTGCCGGTCTTCTCTTTGACGATGTCAAAGGCACCATAAACAACTTTTTGCGCCACACCTTTTTTACCGTCTAACATGATGCTGTTGACAAGTCTCGTCACCATGATAGACCCGTAAATCGGATCAGGCAATACTTCTCGTTTGGGTACGTTACCTCTTCTGGGCACTGTACTTCCCTCCTTCACAAGGATGATTTCATCGGTACTCGAAAGCTCTTCATAGGGGAACACACTGGGCGTCCCGCAAAAGCCCCCGTAAATGCCTGCCGTAGAGATACCATACCATGTATGATGATCTTCAGGTCAGGCCGCCGGTTTACCCGAACCGGCTAACTAGCTTACCTAAAGCGGGTTTCTTATTTAGGACGTTTCGCGCCGTATTTGCTCCGTGATTGTTTGCGGCCAGCAACACCTTGTGTGTCAAGTGTTCCGCGAATGATGTGATAACGCACACCTGGTAGGTCTTTTACACGACCACCGCGAATCATGACAACGGAGTGCTCTTGCAAGTTGTGACCCACGCCTGGAATGTAAGCAGTAACTTCATATCCGTTTGATAGGCGCACACGAGCGATTTTCCGCAGAGCAGAATTCGGCTTCTTTGGGGTTGAGGTACGAACAGCAGTACAAACACCACGTTTTTGTGGGCTTGAGTGGTCTGTCTCACGATTCTTCAGAGTGTTCAAACTCTTCTGCATCGCAGGTGAGGTAGACTTATACGTCTGTTGTTCCCGACCCGATCTAACGAGCTGATTAAATGTTGGCACAGTTTTCCTCCTCTCTTGATTTATTATCTTTAACGGAGTAGCCGGAAGCTATTCCATTAAATGCAAATTTTGCGCATACACGCAGAGATAAATTATACTACGGTCATGCTGATAAGTCAATATGTTTCCTACGTCCGATGTATCATAATCGCAAATGCGATCACATTGTCACCTGAAACATATACCTGATGTATCACAAATTGCGCATCGTTCCCCAGATGTTCATGTAAGGCCACCGGCAACAGAGCCGGTTCCCCATCCAGGCCAATCCCTCTCATGTGCATCGTGATCTCTTCACTTAGATCAAGTCCGCTGAAGGTCTCTGACAAATCAGATGCCGCCATATCTACAGTAGCATCTTTGAGTGCAAATCTGCCTGTAGTAGATAGCATGAGGGTTGCAATCCCGTCTTGAAACCCAACGATCAGTCCGTCGTTCCCAAAGGTCACGATCTGATCTGTATCAGCAAAAGTCACGAGAAATGGTCCGTCATTTGCGTAGAGCAATCCCTCATCAAAGACGCCCGCTTCACCTAAAATTCCTTCAAAAACAGACTCCGAATCACCAAGATTGAAAATTGCGCCAGTTTCCGTATCTAAAACCGATCGAAAATCGAAAGTTCTGCCTGCAAGCTCTTCTAAAATCGCCTCGTCCGGCTCGTGTATTTCTACCTCTTCGATTTCTTCTATCTCTTCTTCCTCTTCCGGCTCCGTTTCTTCGGGCTCTTCCGGCGCTGGTGCTGGAGTTGCTTCCGGTGTCGGTTCCGGCGCTGGCGCTGGTGCCTCAGTTCCGCCGCAGGCCGCAAGACCGCCAATCAGGAGCAGAACCATTAAAATTGCCATAATCTTTTTCATATCTCTCTACCCTTTCACAATATACTTCTGAGCCGCAGATGAAAGTACAGGGCGGCCAATGGCCGCCCCTGCATTTTAATCAATCACATTCCCAACACCGGCAAGCATGGACAAGTCCACATCTTCCTCCGGCTCTACCGGATCTGGTAGCCCGATATGCTCACCCTCTACTTTTGCGGTAAAGTCACGATACACATCAAGACCAGAACCCGCCGGGATGAGTTTTCCGATGATGACGTTCTCCTTAAGACCCACCAGATGGTCAACCTTACCCTTAATCGCCGCCTCCGTCAGAACTTTCGTTGTCTCCTGGAAGCTCGCCGCGGATAGGAAGCTCTCTGTAGCAAGAGACGCTTTGGTAATCCCCATCAGCTGTCTCTCATAGGTTGCGAGTTGCAAGGTCTCTTCCCCTGCATCAATCCGCGCCTGGAGCGCCCGGTTGATCTCTTTCACATCGAGAATATCCACCGTCGCACCGGAGAGGAAACTTGTATCACCCGGCTCCTCGATCTTCACTTTACGCATCATCTGGCGCACAATGACTTCAATATGCTTGTCATTGATCTCAACACCCTGTTGGCGATACACTTTTTGAACCTCTTGGATCAAATAGTTCTGTGCCGCAAACACGCCCAGAATAGCAAGAATGTCGTGGGGACTTTGGGCTCCATCTGTTAGCTGTCTGCCCAGCTCCACTTTCTCACCGTCCTGCACGCGGATACCAGAGGCATAAGGCACCGTATGCATACGTGTGTCACCATCTTGCTCATTTATGATGTTCAGTGTATAAACCGCGTTCTTCTTGGTCTCTTCCAAAGAAATTGTCCCGGGAATCTCCGCCAAGATCGCCATGTTCTTCGGTTTTCTCGCCTCGAAGAGTTCTTCAACACGAGGCAAACCCTGGGTAATATCGTCACCCGCAACACCACCGGTGTGGAAGGTACGCATGGTAAGCTGTGTACCCGGCTCTCCGATACTCTGCGCCGCAATAACCCCAACCGCTTCCCCGGCACTCACCGGCTCGCCGATTGCAAGGTTTAGGCCATAACATTTCGCACAAATCCCGCTCCGCGCCTCACAAGCAAGGGGACTGCGGACTTGGACTTCTGTAATCCCAGCCTGTTCAAGCGCCGCCCCGTCAGCAACGTTAAACAGGTGATTCGCAGAGAAGAGCACTTTGCCTGCACCATCTGTGATTTCCGCCACTGGATAACGACCATGGATGCTCACACCAAGGGTCTGTACCACTTGCCCTTTGTCTGTAATCTCTCTTGCAATCGCACCCTCAACCGTACCGCAGTCCGGCTCACGGATGATAACATCTTGCGCAACGTCAACCAGACGGCGGGTCAAATACCCGGAGTCCGCCGTACGAAGGGCCGTATCCGCAAGACCTTTCCGCGCCCCACGAGAGGAGATGAAGTATTCCAGAACATTAAGTCCCTCACGGAAGTTCGCTTTAATCGGGATCTCAATGGTCTTACCGGCAGTGTTTGCCATCAGACCACGCATACCAGCAAGCTGACGGATCTGGTTCATGCTACCACGAGCACCGGAGTTCGCCATCATATAGATGGGATTGTATTCGTCCAAGGTGTTTTGCAGTGCCGCTGTAACGTCTTTCGTAGTCTTCTCCCACTCTGCCACAACAAGGCGATAACGCTCTTGGTCGGTGATGAGACCCCGCTTAAATTGACGCTCAATGTTTAGAATCGTCTGCTCTGTCGCTTTAATCAGCGCCGGTTTCTCATCAGGAACTGTCATATCCGAAATAGAGATGGTAACCGCACCTTGGGTAGAATAACGGAAACCGAGAGACTTAATGTTGTCAAGCACCTCCGCACTGCGGGTAAAACCATGTTTTGCAATACAGCGCTCTACAATTTGACCCAGATGTTTTCTGTCACACTTGAAGTTAATTTCATAATCCAAACAATGCGCCGGATCAGTACGGTCAACAAAGCCAAGATCCTGGGGAATCGGCTCATTGAAGATAATCCGCCCAACTGTGGTCTCCACAAGACCCATGATCTCTTTGCCCTCAAAAACACCCTTCCGGCGCACTTTGATCGGCGCGTGGATAGGAAGCGCACCCTCATGATAAGCCATCAGCGCCTCTTCTGCGGAGATAAAGGCTTTCATTCCTTCCGCCGCTTCCTCTTCCCGATTCAAGGTCAGGTAGTAGGTTCCAAGGATCATATCCTGGGTCGGGATCGTAACCGGGTTCCCATCTTGCGGACGGAGGAGGTTATTGGCAGAGAGCATCAAAATCCGCGCCTCTGCCTGCGCCTCAGTGGATAGAGGCACGTGAACCGCCATCTGATCACCGTCAAAGTCAGCGTTATAGGCAGTACAAACAAGAGGATGGAGTTTCAGCGCACGTCCCTCAACCAAAACCGGCTCAAAGGCTTGGATACCAAGTCTATGAAGGGTCGGTGCACGGTTTAGAAGCACCGGGTGTTCCTTGATGACAACATCAAGGGCATCCCAAACTTCATCCCGTCCACGGTCAACCATCTTCTTCGCACTCTTAATGTTATTGGCAATTCCGTCTTCCACCAATTTCTTCATGACAAATGGACGGAAGAGTTCAATGGCCATCTCTTTCGGGAGACCGCACTGATAAAGCTTCAAATCAGGCCCAACCACGATAACGCTACGCCCGGAATAGTCAACACGTTTACCCAAAAGGTTCTGACGGAAGCGGCCTTGCTTCCCTTTGAGCATGTCAGACAAGCTCTTCAGCGCTCGGCTATTGGCACCTGTAACCGCTCTGCCCCTCCGACCATTGTCGATCAAAGCATCAACCGCTTCCTGGAGCATCCGCTTCTCATTGCGTACAATGATGTCAGGTGCGGAGAGGGAAATGAGACGCTTCAAACGATTATTCCGATTGATAACACGACGATAGAGGTCATTGAGGTCACTCGTCGCAAAGCGTCCGCCGTCTAGCTGAACCATAGGACGGATTTCAGGGGAGATAACCGGCAAAATATCAATAATCATCCAAGTCGGATCATTGCCACTCTGACGGAAGGCTTCTACAACCTCAAGACGTTTAATCAGTTTCGCCTTCTTCTGCCCGGACACTTCACCCAGTTCCGCACGAAGATCTCTGGACAAAGCTTCACAGTCAATATCCGCCAAGAGCTGTTTCACAGCCTCAGCTCCCATGCCTGCCTTGAAGTCGTCTTCGTACTTCTCTTTCATGTCCCGGTACTCTTTTTCTGTAAGCACCTGGTTTTTCACAAGAGGCGTAAAGCCTGGATCTGTGACAATATACGCCGCAAAGTACAGTACTTTCTCAAGCACACGAGGGGTGATATCCAAAAGCAAGCCCATCCGAGACGGAATGCCTTTGAAATACCAAATATGGCTCACAGGAGCGGCTAGTTCAATATGCCCCATCCGCTCACGGCGGACTTTGCTCTTTGTGATTTCCACACCGCAACGGTCGCAGACTTTGCCCTTATAGCGGATTTTCTTATACTTTCCGCAGTGACATTCCCAGTCTTTCGTGGGGCCAAAGATCTTTTCACAGAAGAGACCTTCCCGCTCCGGCTTCAGGGTTCTATAGTTGATGGTCTCCGGCTTTTTCACTTCACCGCTTGACCACTCCTGAATTTTCTCAGGGGAGGCAATGCTAATTTGGATCGCGTCAAATGGAGTGTTATGCATTAGTCAATCTCCTCCTCGTCATTGTCAATTTCTAGAATGTGATCATCGTCAAAATCGTCCTCATCCTCATCTGCCTCAACGGTTGGAACCACTTCCCCGTCTTCCACGGTTTCGATGCTGTATCCAGAGGCCGCAATTTCCTCATCCTGAGCTTGATATTCGCTCTCATCCCGCATACCGTAGCGGATATCATCCTCTTCGTCTTTGAGTTCGATGATATTCCCTTCACTGTCGAGAACACGGATATCCAAACAGAGGGATTGAAGCTCTTTCATCAGAACTTTAAAGCTCTCCGGAACCCCCGGTTGCGGCACATTGTGCCCTTTGACAATCGCCTCATACGTTCTCACACGACCCGTCACATCATCTGATTTTACGGTAAGGATCTCTTGTAGCGTATAAGCCGCGCCATAGGCCTCAAGCGCCCAAACTTCCATCTCACCAAAGCGCTGACCGCCAAACTGGGCTTTCCCGCCGAGAGGTTGCTGGGTAACAAGGCTATACGGCCCCGTAGAACGCGCATGGATCTTATCATCAACCAAGTGATGGAGTTTCAAGAAGTACACATAACCAACCGTGACCGCATTGTCAAAGGGAAGCCCGGTACGTCCGTCGTAGAGTTCACTCTTTCCGTCTTCACGGAGCCCTGCAAGCTTGAGTGTATCCTCAATATCTTTTTCAACCGCACCATTAAAGATGGGGCTCGCCACTTTCCAACCAAGGGTATGCGCCGCATAACCCAAGTGAACTTCAAGCACCTGCCCGATGTTCATACGAGACGGAACACCCAACGGATTGAGCACGATATCAAGCGGCGTCCCATCCGGCAAGTAAGGCATATCCTCTCTCGGTAGAATCCGGGAAACAACACCCTTATTCCCATGGCGACCCGCCATCTTATCACCCACGGAGATCTTACGCTTCTGGGCGATATACACCCGGACAACCATGTTTACGCCTGGAGAGAGCTCATCCCCATTCTCACGGGAGAACACTTTTACATCAACCACAATCCCACTCTCACCGTGAGGTACTTTGAGAGAGGTATCACGGACTTCACGGGCTTTCTCCCCAAAGATCGCACGGAGAAGCCGCTCTTCCGCTGTCAGGTCAGTTTCCCCTTTCGGAGTCACCTTGCCGACCAAAATATCCCCAGACTGCACTTCCGCACCAACAGAGATAATTCCCCGCTCATCCAGATATTTCAGTGCGTCTTCCCCAACACCCGGAATATCCCGCGTGATCTCTTCAGGGCCAAGTTTCGTATCCCGGGCATCGGCTTCATATTCCTCAATGTGGACAGAGGTAAATACATCATCCATAGAAAGCCGCTCACTGATGAGGATGGCATCCTCATAGTTATAGCCTTCCCAAGTCATAAAGCCAACCAAAACGTTCTTACCAAGGGCAACCTCGCCCTGATCTGTAGAGGGGCCGTCCGCCAGAACACAGGCCGAAGTGACACGTTCCCCTGTGTTCACAATGGGACGTTGGTTAATGCAAGTCCCCTGGTTACTCCGGGAAAATTTGGTAAGCTTATAAGTCTTCCGTTCCCCATCGTCATACTGGACAACAATGGCTTCCGCGCTGACAGAAGCAACTTCACCATCACCCTCCGCCATGATAAGCACACCGGAATCCACCGCACATTTATGCTCAATCCCAGATGCCACAATGGGTGCTTCCGGGCGTAAGAGCGGTACCGCTTGACGTTGCATGTTGGCACCCATCAGCGCACGATTCGCGTCATCGTTCTCAAGGAAAGGGATCATCGCTGTAACAACAGAAACCATCATCTGGGCGGAAACGTCCACATAATCCACACGTTCACGGTCTACTTCGATGATCTCTTCTCTGTGCCGGCAAGTAACACGGGCATTGGCCAAACAGCCGCTTTCATCCATAGGCTCCGTAGCCTGTGCCACAATGTATTCGTCTTCCACATCTGCTGTCAGATAGTGAATCTCTTCTGTAACCCGACCGGTCTCTTTGTCCACCTTCCGATATGGTGTAATGAGGAAGCCATAATCATCCACCTTGGCAAAGCTTGCCAGATAGCTGATGAGACCAATGTTCGGCCCCTCCGGCGTCTCAATGGGACACATACGTCCATAGTGACTATAGTGTACGTCACGAACGTCCATGTTGGCGCGCTCTCTTGACAAACCGCCAGGACCCAGAGCCGACATACGGCGTTTGTGCGTCAGTTCAGACATGGGATTCGTCTGATCCATAAACTGAGACAAAGGAGACGAGCCAAAGAACTCTTTAATCGCCGCCGTCACAGGCCTGATATTAATGAGAGATTGCGGTGTAACAATATCCAAATCTTGCAGAGTCATCCGCTCTCTGATCACACGCTCCATACGGGAGAATCCAACACGGAACTGATTCTGCAAAAGCTCCCCAACAGAACGCATCCGGCGGTTACCCAGATGGTCAATATCGTCTCTGTTGCCAATCCCGTGACCGAGACCAAAGAGATAGTTCACTGTCGCATAAATATCATCTACAATAATATGCTTCGGCACCAAAATGTCCGCATTCTCACGAATCGCTTCATACAGTGCCTCGCCTTCAAACTCATCCATGAGCTTCTTCAGCACCACAAAGCGTACCCGCTCATGGATGCCAAGGCTCTTCGGATCTACATTTACAAAGGTTTCCAGCGGCACCATGCCGTTTGAGAAAACTTTGACCGGCTTATCGTCCACCTTCAAAGTCGCCTCAACCACACCAAGACGCTCTAACTCTTGGGAACGCTCCCGGGTGAGCACTTCCCCCGCCTCGGCGAGGATTTCCCCTGTCATCGGGTCTGGGATGGGATAGAATAACTCCTGCCCCGTCAAGCGGGTGTGCAGAGCTAATTTCTTATTGAATTTATAACGACCAACTGCCGAAATGTCATATCTGCGCGGGTCAAAGAAGAGGTTTTCAAGGAGTACTTCCGCGGAATCCACAGTGGGCGGATCCCCCGGACGGAGTTTGCGGTAGATTTCAAGAAGGGCATCCTCCCGCGAGTTAGTCGGGTCTTTCTCTAACGTAGCCAAAAGACGCTCGTCCTCACCGAAGATAGCTTTCAGTTGTTCTGTCGTAACAGCAGGACCACCGGTGGCAGACTGTGCCGCTGTGTTCCAAGTATAGGGCTTCTTCTCCATCGGCTGTCCCATAGCACGGAGAAGCCAGCTGACCGGGAGCTTCCGGTTTTTGTCGATCCGCACATAGAACACACCGGTAGCGTCTGTCTCATACTCCAACCACGCACCCCGATATGGGATAATCGTCGCACTGTAGATATTCTCAGCGCTCTTATCCATCTTCACATCATAGTAAGCGCCCGGTGAGCGGATGATCTGAGAGACAATAACACGCTCCGCCCCGTTGATGATGAAGGTTCCACCCTCTGTCATCAGCGGGAAATCACCCATGAAGATTTCCTGTTCTTTGATCTCTTCCGTCTCTTTGTTCCGTAGACGGACAGATACCTTGAGAGGCGCCGCATAGGTGGCATCCCTAGCTTTACACTCCTCCACGGTATACTTCGGCGCTTCTGCCATAGAATAATCTATGAAAGAAAGCTCCAAATTCCCGGTATAGTCAGTGATGGAAGCCACGTCTTTAAAGACTTCCCTCAGCCCCGACTCCAGGAACCACCGGTACGATGCCTTCTGCACCTCTAAGAGGCTGGGCATATCTACAATGTCATCATGCTGGGCATAGCTCTTCCGTAGGGTCTTTCCGTACAACACGTCTTTCGGCAAAATTCTTCACTCCTCGTTGGTTTTACTCTTCTCAGCCAGAATCGAACACCCGGATCAGTTGTCTCAGTTTGCAATTTCCCTCTTGCATTTTGTGTTTCCACTGCTTACAATGAGGTCAAATCCCATTATGTTGGGATAGTGTCCTCGATTTACGAAAAATCGAAAAAGACAAATCGGATTATTATACCAAATCAGCAAGACGCCGTCAAGGATTTTCCGTCTTAAGAATGGATATAACCAAAGAGCGAGACCCTTCGGAGGTCTCGCTCTTTTTGTTTATTCTTATATTTTGAATTTACTCATGTATTCATTTGATGCACACACACATCATTTATTAAGCGCACTCTATCGCAACAATCGACCCTCTCTCCGACGCACCAAAAGCGCCAAAAACAACGCTCCCGTAAGGATAAGCAATGCAATCGTCCCATAGCGCATGGGGAAAAGAAACGCTTGCCGTAAATAGGCATGGTATCCAAGTAAAGAGGCAAACTGTGTGAGTAGGATTGCTGGTAAGAATTTAAGCCTTGAGAGCCCTAAGACTACAGCAAACACGTCCGCCATGAAGAAATACCGATCATGCATCTGGGGCAAAAAGAGGGGTACACCAACTGTAAAGAGCAAGACCGCCACAAGGAAATCCTCATTCCGAAGTCCCTTCCGCCGTCTGCGTGGAAGGGTGAGCAAATACACCAGCAAAATCAGCACAAAGGCGGCAATCACACCAAACATGGCAAGCTGTGGGTCATGATGTGTTTGCGCAAAAGCAAAGATAGAGGGCGCATTATAGACCAGTCCCCGTCCTGTTGTATCTGCTTGGGATACATAGAACAAAAGCGTATCCCAAAAGGGTCGCCCGAAAAACACCGCAGGCAAAATCGCCGCGATATAAGTCAAAGGAAACACCGGTAAGTGTAGCCAGCGGATTTTACGGGTACAGAGGAAGATCAAATACAGCGGGAAAATGAAAATCGCCTGCAATTTAAACGCAAGCGCCAGGGCGATGAATACAAGCGCCCGGATCGGCTTATAACAGAGGGCATAATACACACTCATCACCGCAAAGGTGGCATAAATCACATCACACTGCCCCCAGTATGCGCCGTTGAGGAATACCGTGGGCAGGAAGAGGATCACAAAAAAAGCGGCTATTTTTCGTCCATTGCCCTGTCCCATGAGTCCCACAATTCGCATGACGTAGAAAGCTAGGATCACATCAAAGAGGATACTCAGTAGCTTAATCAAATGCAAATCCGGCACCGGGATATAGCTAAACAGCGCCAGAAAATACAGATACACTACATTGTAGTTCCCCACCGGGACACGAAATCCCGCAAAGCCGCCGTAATCTCTGAAATGTTGTACCCAGACTGCCAAAAAATGCTGGTAGTCAAGGGTTTCAACATTGATCACATACAAACGCATCGCAAATGCGGCGACGAGAAATATAGTGCCAATTACAAGAGACAAGGTACCGCGCAAAAGACCCTGGCGGTGTAAAAGAACAAGGGCGAGAATCGCTATGGCGATCATAAGAATGATTGTGACTGGATGCACCATACGCGTAGCCTCGCTTTCTTGATATCCCGCAGGAAGGTTACTGGGATTTTACCATATCCCTTCCATCCTTTCAAGGACTACACCACTTCTCCCCTATTCCACCAATCCATACTTCTCCTTAATCCGATCAAGCTTTTCCAGCATGGGTCGGGCAATGATCAGCAAAAAGGTCACCGTCGCCGCGGCGTGGATGAGGTCAAAGGGTAAGCCATATATATACGCCGCAAGAAACATCGACCGTGTGGGACTTGGTTGGAAGATTAGCACACCGGCGGGATTTAGCAGACCACCATAAATCAAGAATGTCGCAAGCCCGCCAAATACAGCAAGGGATATGACCCTCCGGCGGAGTACGCCCTTACGGAATAGGACACCCGCAAGGAATCCGATGATCCCAAAGGCAAACATTTGCCATGGTGTCCACGGCCCCTGTCCGAAGAACATATTGCTGACAAATCCCGTCATCGCCCCCACAAGAAACCCGGCTTCACCGCCAAAGGCAACGCCTGCGATGATGATAATCGCAATCACAGGCTTAAACTGGGGCAACATGAAGAACGCTCCCCGACCTGCCACAGCGATGGCGCACAATACTGCGATAATCACAAGCTCCCGCGCCTGGGGCTTCCGGCTCTCAAATACAAGCACAAAGGGTAGCATCGTCTGTAGGAGAACAAGCATGGAGATAAAATAAAATCTGCGGTCATCAAACAACCAAATGCCAACAGCGATGGTAAGCGGGATCGTAAGTAAAATCATCATCGCCGCCAGAATGGTGCGTTTGGATACCCTTGATCTTTTCTTCGGTGATTGGAGCACTTCCGATTGCTCCGCCCTAGGTGCGGATTCCCTAATCTCATCCTCCGCCTCAACATGGAATACTTCCGGCACAGGCGGCTCCTCTCCGCCCAGTGCCTGGATCACATCATCGGCAGTTACCGCATTCGGCAAAACATGCCGTGCCATGCGGTTTGCGCTGGTGGTATAGAAACTGTTGCCACTGAAAAACGCTTGAGGCGTATTCTCCGTGACGATATTTCCATCAAAGAACAAAGCGCAACGATCCGCATATTCAGCGCAAAATTCCACATCATGACTGACCATAACGACAGCGACTCCTGCCGCTGTAAGCTTTCGTAAAATAGCGGCGAATATCTGCTTGTATTCCGCATCCAGTCCTTTGGTGGGCTCATCTAGCAGTAGGATCTTGGGCTCTAACAAAAGCACCTTCGCAAGCGCCGCCCCTTGCTGTTCGCCTCCGGATAAATCGTATGGATGCCTGTCCAGTAGACCGTCTAAGCGGCACAACTCCGCCATTGCAGAAAGCCGCTTATGCTTTTCCTCTTTGGACAGTTTTCTCTCAGACAAAACTTCCAGCAAATCTCCACCCACCGTCTTTGCGACAAATAGCGATTGGGGATCTTGCGGCAACATATAGATCTTCGCCTCCGCGTGGACTTTTCCGCGATAGGGCGTGTAGAGTCCCGCAATCAGAGACAGCGCCGTTGTCTTCCCTGTACCGTTTCCGCCGAGAATCGCTGTAATCTCTCCGTAGTTTACCCCAAAGGATAAGCCTTTTATCACATCCGGCAGATTTTTTTCATATCGGAACCAGATGTCTTGGAGCTGGATTGCGGATTCACCCTCCGGTCTAGGAAAAGGCAACGGCGCGCCGGGGGCATGGCGCCCTACGGATTGTTCCGAAAGCCACGCCACGCCGTCCCGGACGGTGATGGGGCATTCACCCTCACTGTCACAGGCCGCCCATACCCGCATGGGCACTGGCATCGCCAGGAACATGCTGTGATTTTCCCCCCGCAACTGAAGTCCAACTTCATCTGGTGCACCGTCTGCGATGATTCTGCCCTCATCCATCACAATGGCGCGGGTAGACAACGGAAGGGCTTCCTCTAAGCGATGTTCCGTAAGGATCACGGTCACGCCCAGTTCCCGGTTTATCTTACCCACAATTGCGAGAAATTCACCGGCGGCAATGGGGTCAAGCTGACTTGTCGGCTCGTCCAAAATCAGGGCAGAGGGCTGTAATGCCATGACAGAAGCCAACGCAAGGATCTGCTTTTGTCCGCCGGAGAGTTCCGACACGGGCTTATGAAACCACTCCTGTATCCCAAAAAAGCTTGCCATCTCTGCCACACGCAAGCGGATTTCCGCCGTTTTCAGCCCCAGACTCTCCAGACCAAAAGCAAGCTCATGCCACACCTTATCTGTGACAATTTGATTCTCCGGCGACTGTAAAACAAATCCAATCTGCGCCGCCGCATCCCGAGGCGATACATCATCAAGCGCTGTTCCCGCAAAGCGGATTGCACCGGATTGCACACCATGGGGCGCAGTGGACGGCTTAAGGTGCCGCAAAAGTGTCGTCTTGCCGCACCCGGACGGCCCACAGAGCGTGACAAATTCACCCCGCTCTACCACTAAGTTCAGGTCACAGAGCGCGGGCTTTTCACAGTTTGGATATGTGAAGGTCAAATGTTCGATTCGATACGTTTCCAAATGAAGTCCTCTCTCAAATTCACAAGTATGGGGAAAGCACCCAGCGCAAAGTAGGCTACAAACACCTTAATCGCTCCAAATCCGCTCCATTGCCCACTAATCGCCGGGAAATAGCGGAACTGATATACCCCAATCGAAGCGCCTGCAAGTATGATTCCTCCACAAATGAGGAGGTATAACATAGCCCAACCGTCACGCCGGTCAAAGCGGAAGATGGAAAATGCCGTCCGCCCCGGGAGGCCGTATCCGCGGCTTTTCATACTGTCTGCCGTTTCAACCGCATTCTCCAGCGACCAAGTGACTAAGATAGACAGGATTTTAATCCCATGTCTTGCCTTCTGAAGCAAATTCCCACTGGATACATCCCGCCCGATGCACTTTTGCGCATTGGAAATCACCCGGATCTGTACCCGAAAACGCGGCACCAAACGTAGTGCCATGGCGAGGATCAGCGCCAAAGAAGGAATCAGGCGACCGAAAAGATACACAATTTTATCACCGGTCATCACAACATTGAAGCAGGAAAACCAAGAGATCACAGTAACCAGCATCACCGCCGCCGCGATGCCGTATAGGATGGATTCCAAAGTCACAGGATTACCGTTTGGCAGATAAGCCAAAATTGTCATGCCTTGGTGATTGAATAAGGGGTTCAGAAGCGCTGTAAACAAGAGCATGGGCAACATGAATAACAGCCCCATCCGCACTGCCTTTTTTCCATTCAAATATATCGCATAGATAAACGCGCAAAGAAGCGATATCGCAAGGCAAACCGGGTGCATAAAGAACATGGAAAATCCGATCATCAGAGCGAAATATAGGAAATTTACAAGGGGGTGAAAGCGCCCAAATGCGTCTCTGCTCACGAGAACCCACCGCCTATGTCATGTCCCAGATCAACGGTGTACAGCACTTCAATCACATCCCCGGGACGAAGCAGGGTTTGCGATACCCCAACACCCGGAAACTGACCATTAACCCGATGCATCCAGCCAGACAAAGGCCCCACATCAAACTCAAAAATGTTATTGATCGCCTCAATATACGCTGAGTTATAAATCGGCGTAAAACGGGATACCATATGGATCCCAACCCGCCGCATCTCACGTTGGAGTACATCAAAAACACTCTCCCCCTCCCGCGCTGTGACCTGTGTCGCGGGGAAGATCACACCATCTGAGGGGACTAGGCTATGCTTTGCACTATCTAACAGATGCATATTACGCAAGATCGTATCTGCACGTACCGTCAGTGTAACAGTAAAACTTCCATCACCCGGCGCCTGCGGATCCTCAGGCGGCAAGGCCGGCGGCTGTCCGCTTGGCGGCTCAGCTGGGGGCTGTGGTGCTGGTACTGATGGAGCATCAGAAGGCGGATCTACAGGAGGTGATCCGGGTGCCGGTTCGGATGGAGAGGTGGGCGGGACGCCGGGGCCGGTCTCCCCTGCAGGTGGTGTAGTACCCCCTTGCCCTCCTCCGGATCCGGAAATGACTTGGTCAGGTACGAAAGCGGTTCCGCCTCCCCCGGTTTGTGCGGAGGCCTCCGCATCTTGCGCCATGTGGGCAGATGCCGGAAGATCCCCTGCTTCCGTGTTGAGAAAGCCGCCGCCCCAAAACCAGGCGCCCGCCAATACGACCAAAATAACAACAGCCGCAATCAATTTTGATTTGTGTTTTCCCATACAACATCTCCTACAGCAAGTTTGCCTGACCAAGCAGTCGGTATAACATCTCCGCAATCTCACCCCGCAGGATGGCTCTTTGCGGCTGGAGATCAGACGCAGAATCATCCAAGACCTCCTGGCGGAGTAAGAAGGCCAGTTCAGCCCGCGCCCAACTCGCTACTGATTGAGAATCACCAAACTGCGCTAGGATACGCTCAATTTCCGCTTCACTCAGCGCCGTGTTCATCCCCACAAGTCTTGCCCCTCGTGCAACCATGACAGCGGCCTCTTGCCGTGTGATCGTACCCTGGGGATTAAAGGTCGTCTGTGTAGTGCCTTGGACAATCTCATAATAGAAAGCCGTCCCCACAGGGGCAGAGAACCAGGAGCCGGATGGAACATCGCTGAATATCGAGTTCCCCCGCACCGGAAGCCCCAGTCCCCGGGTAATGATCGCCGCAAATTCCCCACGAGTCATTGTCTCTTCCGGCGCAAATACAGAGGCGCTTCGTCCATTGATAATCCCCCGGGAAGCAAGTGCTTCTATTGCAAGACGGCTCACATGGTTTTGTACATCCGGGAAGGTTCTGCCGGGGAAAATGACTTCCATCCGCCGCACATCCCCATGTCTGCCGGGCAGACCGACAGGCGCAATCGGTGCAAAAGTACCGCGCCTCACCGCATCAGACATGTTGTACAGACTATTTTCTCCCGCAAGCATACGCCCTGCAGAAACGAGACCATACAGCGCCTGCTCAGTCGCCATCAGATTCGTTGTTGACTGCCTTAGAGATGGTCGAAATCCACCATCCGGATTCTGGAAGCTAAGAATGCTATCCACAAGCGTGTTGCCATTTTTCACAAAACGGGGATCATCCACAGGAATCCCCAGTTCACCCAAGGCTACAAGCACCTGCACACTACTCTCAACCGTTGTCACATCAGGGGCAAAATTGCTGGAGAATCCGCCGTTTTCATTCTGAATCTGCGACAGGAGCACCAGTGCGCGGTCGATGGCCGCTCTCACCTCTGGCATGTGTTGATAATTCGCCAAAGCCTGTAATGCCATGCCTGTGATATCCGCGTCCCCTCGTTCGTTTGCGCCAACCGGCCCTGTCATACCCGCAGTCAGGTTCCAGCCCCCATCCGGGGTCTGCCGCCGCAGGATATCCGCAATATAACGCCCACGTGTCGCCTGTGTGCGGGCGTTTTGGTCGATTGGAATCGTATATCCCAGACTGTCTAAGGCCAAAAGAGCAAAAATAGAGCCATTAATCCCCTGCCAGATAGTCTGTTCAAAGTTGCCCAGGGGCGCTGTAAGATCAAAACCCGCCACATCACGCGGATCAAAACCTGCCGCCGTCAGACCAAGGATGACACGGGCATACTCCGAGTGTCGTCTTGCATCCAGAACACCGTTACGTTCTCTGACATACGCTTCCACTCTCCTGTGATAGTCCACAAAAAAGGAACCCGGTATGTTATGTCCGCTCCGTGCCAAACCGAAGACAAGCCATTCCCCGCCAACCGAACCAAATTCCGGACTCGGTACCGTGCGGAGTAAAAAGTCCGCTGTACCCGCAATAGCGGCATCCAGCTCTGAGCTGGATGCCGCCGTAGCGGAGACAGGGAAAAGTCCAATGAGTAATACAAGAGCTAAAAGAATCGATAGAACCCTACGCATGCTTACATGCCTCCTGCGATGGTTTCAATAAAGCGATACAAAATCGCCGCGGACTCAGCGCGAGTGGCAGACCCACGAGGCACAAGAGTCGTCGGTGTACGCCCATTGATAAGCCCATTTGCGTTTGCCCACTCCATGGCTTCTACTGCCCAATTGGAGACAGCGTCTACATCAGTGAACTCAGCTACAAAGGAGCCTTCTTCCACATCATAACCCCGATATACCGCGAAGTTTTGGAGAATAACTGCAAACTGCTCCCGCGTTACATTGTCATTCGGGCCAAATCGTCCGCCGCCGTAACCGCGCATGATTTCATTGGCACTTGCCCAAGAGATGGCTTCTGTGTACCATCTGCCAGCCTGCACATCGGTGAATGTCTCACCCTCTGCAACAGGCTCCCCTGCATATCTCCACAAGATTGTGACAATCATGGCACGGGAAAGGTTCGTGTTGGGCGAGAAGTTCACCGGAGTGCCTTGCATCAAACCATTTTGAGCAACAAACTGTACCGCGTCAAAAAACCACGCGCTAGGCGCAACATCAGGGAATGGATTTTGCCACGCACCCGCCGGTGTAAGCGCCGCCAGAGCAGAAGCCACCTCTGCACCTGTCGCAAGGGGGTTGATGATAACAGCAAGCGCCGCCTGCACCGCTGTCTCTGCCGCATCCGCTGTGAATAGAGCACGGATCAAGGCACTTTTATCCACTTGGTTGTAAAAAGATGGTTGCCATCCCCCCGGTGCGCCAAGATCATCGCCACCTAAGAGGGAAAATTGCCAACGGAGCACGTCACCGTCTTCTAAGGTATAGTCATCTACTGAAACGCCGAGTAGTTCATGGTTCACTGTTACCATCCAGCCAGCAAGACCAAAGAAATCGCCGCCGCCTAGAGAGCCGTCTTCACTACCGGTGGGATCAAAGGCAAGGGTGCCGCCCCAATCTGTCTCACCCTCAGAGTCAGTGACTTGCGCCAAGATAAATTCTGGCGGATTCGCATCTCCTACGTCAAAACCAGATATCCGGTTCAGGAAGAAACCCCAGTCATTGCTTGTGTACTCGTAATCATACCCGAGGAAATCAAGTAAGTACTGCGTAGCTTCTTGTCCGTTGGTTCCTGCCGAGAGTGTCAGAAGAACAGGTTCGACAAAGAAACCATAGCCGATGGTGAAACCTTCAAAACTCATATAAACCGTAATGTCTTCGTCTGTTGCAAGGGCTGTACCGGGGAACAGGCCCAGTACCAGAACAAATGCCAGGAGTATTGCCAGTAAACGAACTTTTGTCTTTTGCATGATGAACTCTCCTCTCAAAATAAAGAACACGCCCCGTCATGTGATAACGAAGCGTGGTATAAAAGCATACACCAATACACACTGCTCCGTCCGGGGAAGCAATTGATGTATCATCGCGTTTCTGACTTATCGGCAACGGTTTTAAACCGTACCGCATCACAGTGACCCGCTCGCAGGGATTCGCACCCTATTCCGCATATTACCGGGGGGTTCCCCCAGTGTATGACACATCTTATTTTGCTCATAGACAGTATCACACTTTGCCATACTTGTCAATTTATGGTTGAATAAAAGAAGTAGAGGCAATCGCCTCGATCGCCCGCAAATACGAGATAGAGAGCTTCTATAATCGTTGACAAGCCTTCTCTGCTCCTGTACAATAGTGATTAATCCGTACTATGAAAGTACGTGCTCGGAACCCAGAGAGAAACGACCTCCAAACAACAATGCCTGAAGGTATTTTACGTAGCAGAAGCGACGTGATTACTTTCAGGTTTTTATTTTTTAAAAGGAACACAGAATGAAGAGAGTATTTTTATTGATTTTTTTAATACTGATCCTCGGATTACTTTCCGCTTGTGAATCAAACAAGGGAAGCCCCCCGGGAAACTCTAGCGAGACGAGAACTGTAACAGACGTCTGGGGCAGAGAAGTAGAAATCCCCCTACAGATAGAAGCCATCGTCACCCTAGGCCCCGGCGCCACACGCATCGCAACTTACCTCGGTGTTGTAGACCGGATCATAGGCGCAGAAACCCAGACCGCAAATTTCAACATACTTATGGATTTCAACCCCACCGTACACGAGGCCTTCCAATCCCTACCCATCGTAGGCCGAGGCGGCGGAAGCGGAGAGAATAACGCCTATGCGGAAGAACTCATTCTAACTGCACCGGATGTAATCCTAGCGGCCTTTTCCCCGGAAGCCGCAGATGAATTACAAACCCAGACAGGCATTCCCGTTGTAGCTGTTAGATACACAAGTACCGGCCTCGCAAACGAAACTTTCTTCGCCGCAATGCGGGTATTCGGCCAGGTGGTTGATGCTGAAGAACGCGCAGAAGAAGTCCTTTCCCAGATTGAAACCCTGCGAACTGATCTAGGTAACCGTACAGCCCATGTGCCGGAGATAGAAAAACGCCGCGTCTACGCCGGTGCCATCACCTTCGCCGGTCAGCGCGGATTCGGCGGCACATATTCCAATTTCGGCCCCCTCGCTGTCATCCACGCATACAACGTAGCGGATACCGCACTGGAGACAGGATTTTATGAAGTAGATTTCGAGCAAATCCTCCAGTGGGATCCCGATGTGATCTTTTTAGATCCCGGCAATATGAGTTTGGTAAACGCCGAATATGAAAGTAACCCGATATTTTTCAGATCCCTACGTGCCGTGCAAGAAGGCCGGGTCTACACATTGCCCGCATTCAACTTTTCCGCCACAAATGTCACATATGCGCTGATAAACGCCTACTTCGCCGGAACAATCCTCTTCCCTGAACAATTCGCCGATATTAATATTGCCGAAAAATCAGCGGAGATATTAACCTTCTTCCTCGGTACTGACACCTTCCATCTCATGGCAGAGAATGGACTTTTCTTTGGCACAATCACAATAGGAGATTAACTGCTTGAAACGATTGGAACACACAGAATATACCCGCTATATCAAAGGAAAATGGATGGCGCTTTTCATCCTCGCCGCTGTAATGCTTGGGGTTACCCTGCTCTCCCTATCCATAGGCTCTGCCCGGCTCTCCTTGGCTGAACTCTTTCGGGTATTCACAGGCGGCGGCGCGGATGCCAGCAGAACAATCCTCTTCCATGTCCGCATCCCACGAATCCTGACTGCAATCAGCGTAGGGGTAGCCCTTGCCATGGCGGGCTGTGTGATGCAAAATGTACTCCGGAACCCTTTGGCCTCCGCCTCGACCCTTGGAATCTCCCAGGGTGCCTCCTTTGGGGCGGCCCTTGCAATTGTTTATTTTGAAACAGGCCTTGGTGTCGTATCCAGCGGCGCCGTGATGGCGGCAAATCCTTATACTGTCACCCTATTCGCTTTCCTCGGCGGCATTACTACCACAATTTTCATCCTGCTCCTATCCTACCGAAGCGGCGCGGTGCCCGCCACTATGATCCTAGCCGGCGTTGCCATCGGCGCCATGTTCACAGGTGCAACGGCTCTGGTACAGTATTTCGCAGATGATATACGGATTGGTTCCATCGTCTACTGGACATTCGGCAATCTGGGTCGCCCGGGTTGGCAAGAAATTCGAATCCTATCCCTCCTCAATGCCGCCGGATTCCTATATTTCATGTATAATCGCTGGAACTACAACGCCATGGAAAGCGGCACACATACCGCAAAAAGCCTAGGCGTAAATGTAGATCTGCTCACCCTCATCAGCATGGTAGTCTGCACTCTAATTTCCGCCACAGCAATCGCCTTCGTTGGGACAATCAGCTTCATCGGCCTCATTGCCCCCCATATCGTGCGTAAATTCGTCGGCAACGACTATCGCTTTCTCATCCCCTGCTCCGCTCTCATGGGCGGAACAATCCTACTTCTGGCAGATATCGCGTCCCGCATGATCAGAGCTCCTGTCATCTTGCCCATCGGCGCCCTCACCTCCTTCCTCGGCGCGCCGCTGTTCCTGTATATGATACTCAAGAAAGGAACTATGGCAAAGTGATTGAAGTAAAACATATTTCCTATTCTTACGGCGGTAGAAATGGGATTGATGTCCTAAAAGATGTCAGCTTCGATGTAAACCCAGGCGAGTGTGTGGGCATTTTGGGCAATAACGGTGCCGGGAAAAGCACCCTGCTCACCTGTCTTTGTAAGATACGAACCCCCAAAAGCGGTAGCCTCACCTTAGACAAACAGGATATCCATCAACTGAAACGGGCAGAGATCGCACGGCGCATCTCCTATGTGGCACAACAAAGTGAACTAAGCCAAATGACCGTATTCGACTCGGTACTGCTGGGACGGAAACCCTATATCAAGCATACGGTTTCAAAGGAAGACCTTGCCATCTGTGAGCAGATCATAGAACAAGTTGGCATAGCGGATCTAAAACTGCGGTATGGAAATGAACTCTCCGGCGGAGAACAGCAAAAGGTCATGCTTGCCCGCGCTCTTGTACAAGAGCCAACGCTCTTACTCCTAGATGAACCGGCAAGTAACCTCGACCCAAAAAACCAAGTCGAAATGCTGGCTTTGGTGCGAAGGATCGCAACAGATACAAAAATCAGCGTCCTGATGGTCTTACACGACTTAAGCCTTGCACTGCGTTACTGCGATAGATTCCTGTTCCTGAAATCCGGCAAGGTCTACCAATACGGCGATGACTCCATCGTCACCAGAGAAACAATCGCCCAGGTGTATGGCATAAGCGGCACCATTGCCCAGGTAAACGGACGAAAGATCTTCGTAGCGGATTAATCCAAATAGAAAGAGGTAGTTCCTGTGACAGTAGAACAATTTTTCAAGGAAAACCCAAAAGTAGCCATTGGATTCTCAGGGGGGGTAGATTCCACCTACCTCCTATACGCAGGCCGCAAATACGGCGCAGACGTACAAGCCTATTACGTAAACGCAGACTTCCAGCCGGACTTTGAACTGGAGGAAGCATACGCATTAGCCAAGCGCATCGGGACTGAGATCACGGTACTGGAGCTGGATGCCCTGGCTGATGAGCGTGTCGTAGCCAACCCGCCAGAGCGCTGTTATTACTGCAAACTCGGCATCTTCGGCGCACTCAAAGCCCAGGCCTCCGCCGATGGTTATCCCCTAGTCATCGACGGCACAAACGCCTCAGACGATGCATCAGACCGCCCCGGCATGAAAGCCCTAACCGAACTCGGTGTACGCTCCCCCCTTAGAGAGTGCGACGTCACCAAAGAAGAAATCCGCCGCCTCTCAAAAGAGGCCGGACTCCCCACCTGGGACAAACCCGCCTATGCCTGCCTCGCCACACGCCTCCCCTTCGGCCGTCCTCTGACGAAGGATTTGCTCAAACGTGTGGAAGCGGCAGAGCTTGCCCTATTCAAACTGGGATTTTCCGATTTCCGAATCCGCGTCTACCACGAAGCCGCCCGCTTGCAACTCCCTCATGAGCAGGAAGCAAGCGCACTAGAGAAAAAGACTGAGATCATCACAGCCATCAAGCCATATTTCTCCATCATTTTATTAGACTTGGAAGGACGGTAACACAACATGAGCAATCACGCATTAGAAATCCTAAAAAACATTGAAGCAGGAACACTATCCCCGGATGAAGCCTTGCTAAAACTGCGTATGCAACCCTTTGAAGAGCTGGGTTATGCAACCGTAGATCACCACCGCCAACTCCGGACAGGCATCGCTGAGGTCATCTACGGCGAAGGGAAAACCCCAGAACAAATCAGCGGCATCGCCTCCTCTATGGCGGACAAGAAACAAAGTGTTATCCTAATCACCCGGATGTCAAAGGAAAGCGCCGATCTGGTGAAAAAAGATCACCCTACTATGGTCTATCACGAGCTTGCCCGAGTGGGCATCATCGGTGACATGCCAAAACCAGACGGCATCGGCTACGTCGTAGTCGCCACCGGCGGTACCACGGATCTGCCCGTAGCAGAAGAGGCCGCCCTCACCGCCGAAGCCCTCGGCAATGAGGTCATCCGCCTCTATGACGTAGGTGTAGCGGGACTCCACCGCTTGCTTGCAAAGCTAGATATCATCATGGGTGCAAGATGCATCGTAGCCGTAGCGGGTATGGAGGGTGCCCTCCCCAGCGTGGTGGGCGGCCTGGTAGACTGCCCCGTCATCGCCGTCCCTGTCAATGTGGGTTACGGCGCCAGCTTTAACGGCCTATCGGCTCTCCTCACCATGCTCAACTCCTGCGCCAGTGGTGTCTGTGTCATGAACATCGACAACGGCTTCGGCGGCGGGTATCTGGCTAGTATGATTAATCATCAATAGGGTATGAAGAGACAAAAAAGCTACCGTCATGACTTATGACGGTAGCTTTTTCTTGATACATGGTATGCCTTAGGCTGTCTTCCAACGCTTGAGATTCGGGATTCCTGCTCTGCATTGTTCTTGTGCATCCTCCGGCGAAAAACCAAAGTCTCTCACCATCATCGCCGCAACGAACTCAATCGTTTCCTCAAGCGTAGCATTTGGATTTGTGAACATGCCTTTGTCGTAACAAAACTTACAATAATCCGTGCTTTTACTCCCGTTTGATTCTGTTCCGTACATTTCATCGGTTTCTCCCATAGGCATTCCGCAACTTTCGCAAAACTTCTCTTGCATGATACTATCTCCTTTTAGAGTTTAATTTGTGCTATCCTCTGCACTACACATACATCATAGCACGGATAAGGTGACAACTGCGTGTCATCTTATGGCAAATATTTATTTTTAATTTTTCCCACACGACTGAGTAGCTCATCTCGAATATATTGCGGCTCCAATACCTCAACCGCAGTGCCATAGGAAAGAATATAGTCATAGATCCACTGTCCGAGAGCCGTGCGCAGGGTAAGTGAGCTATCTTCGTTGACCTGTATATCGCTTTCGGCAAACTCGTCATAAATCCGATATTTTGCGTTTTGTGAAACGAGAAGCCTAACATCAATAAAGTCTGAGGCCGGCGGCTCTTCCACTGATTGCATTGTTGGGATTTCAAAATCATCGCTACGGAATGACTTGTCTAAAACCGCCATATTATTGATACGAGTAAATTTGAATACCCTGTAGTCCTGTTCGGACAAACAAAAAGACTTTAGATACCATGCCTTTGATTTGAATGACAGTTTGAGTGGGTATACTTCGCGCCCCTTAGACTCGCCATATGGACTCAAATAGTCAAATGACACGGCAAGCTCGTGAATGATGGCATGTTTCAGCATTTCAAATTTTGCATTATCTCTCTCGCTATGTCCCCAGCGGGAGAAATCTACCTCAACCCATTCTTTGTTGGGGCTTTGAAAAAAATTTCGCAATCTGCCAAGTACTTGGTCAGTGTCAAACAGTTCTGTTGCAGACATGCTCTGCAAGGAAAACAAAATTTGCTTTTGTTCGTCCTCTGAAACCAAAGTTTTGTTTAGCATGAAATTGTCATGAATGAAAATACCGCCACCCTTGCCCTGTGTGGTGTATATGGGAACCCCTGCCGCCCCTAGCGTATCAATGTCGCGCAAAATCGTACGCTTGGAAACCTCAAAATGTGCGGCCAGCTCATTTGCAGTGACGCGTTTTCTGTTCATTAAGAGATGTACGATCTCAAACAGTCGGTTAATTTGCATACCCTCAAACCCAAGAAAGCCCCAGCCGAACCTCAAACCGAGCTTCCTCGGCCTCATCCACGCCCCGAACAAAGCAGTCATCCCCAAGCGTAGCCGTCCAAACCCCCAGCTCATCCCCGGGAAAACTCTCTTTCAGATAACTAATCTGCATCTCCGAAACAAAACGATCTGCGCACCCCTCATAGCGAATCGCATCACAGGCAACATCCGCATATTTCGTATTGTTCATGTGCCCATTGATATCCGTATCACTATACCAAATAGGCCGCCGAAACGCCTCCGCAAGCTCTCCCGGCATGGATACCTTCGCCGGGATGATATCCTTTACCGCCTCAGGCCGTAGGGAGTTTACAACTGCCGAAAGGGAACTGGGTTTCAGAATCCGCCGCGCCGCGACATCCACCATCACCCAAGAGGCCACAGCCTCACCTACTAGCTCCTCCCCCGCATAGATATCAAAATCACGAAACACAGCGGCAGTCTTCCCCACACCCCGATGCCAGGTGTGGACTGTAAGCACCTCATCCTCTATGGTAATAGGCCGCCGGAGCGTGAGATAAGAGCGCACCATCATCCAAAACGCACCATACTCCTGCATCATCTTGTCCCCGCCGATCCCCAAAATCTCCGCATGATCCGTCGCGATGTTTTGGAGAAAAGACAAGAGACTGGACAAACGCAAGCGTCTATGTCCGTCTATGTCTGAGGCGGTTAGCGTATAACTTCTTCTGATTGTTTCTTCCATACCCGCTACCTCTCTACTTAATCTTCCGGCACTCTACATAGTGCCGCTTGTCCGCTCCGTCACCCATGGAAAAACTCTTCTTCGGGAACACGCCACCTTGTAAGACAGAGGTAAACAGCGCCGATTTCGCAATGGTGGGCATGAAAAAGGCAATGCTCCCCTCCTTCTGCGCAAACTCCGTAAGTTCCGCGTCTCCGTGGATATAATCAATCTCCCCGCCATGGGTTTGGACATATGCATCTAAAAATTCCTGCAACAGATCAATCGTCTCCCCAACTGTGAGCCCGCTGATGGTAACTGTCCCTGGCTTGCCTTTATCCAAAAACCGGATCTGATACCCCTCTCCCTCACCTAGAGTGACATGGGGTGAGGATGCGGCAAATTCTGCGATCAAATCCCCCTCTGTGTCAAACACAATCCGATGAATCGGCTCAATCTCCAGCGATTCATCATACACATTTCCCAGCTCCACCAAGGCATACCGCGCCGGATGACTCTCTCGCTCAACTTCAGACAAGGTCTCTTTGATGGCATCCCACTCCATCTTCGCCGCCACCAGAGAGTGATTCCCATCCCCCACTAAAATGATGGGCAGTGCATGAATCGCCTCCGCCACTTGTTCTGCAAGCTCACCTGTCACGCGATAGCCGGTCAGATGTCCGCAGTCTTCCATAAGCGGAAAGTCATATAGGCGCTCTAGATCCGACCGCTGACCAAGGGGCTCCACAATCGAACAGTTGGGATCGTCAATGAGCACCAGCACATGGGGCATCTCAAGCAGAGCCTCCTGCCGAATCTGCCGCCGTGCAGGCAGGCGCGATGCAATAATCCGCTCACTCTCCCGCAGAGTGGAGGCGGCGCCGGTTCCTGTGGCATATTGTTCCAAATCTACAGCGCCGACAATCCCCCGGCGGAGTTTGCCATTACGAAGCTTACGTTCTACATAGACAAAAGACGCCGGAACCTCACGGAAAACACCCGCGTTGAGATACTGCGCCATGGTTTCATTGATCTGTTTCGAATACACGGCCTCATCCACCTGCCCAAGCCAGGCTTCTGGTAAAATCATATGTAAGGTGGAAGGTTTCTCCCCCACACAAACCCGGACACGCGCCCAAAAGGCCAGATCTGATGTAAACTGGTCACAGGCGATCACCGCCCAAGTTTCCATATCCACTGATTCCTGGGGTAATAAGATATCTGTCTGCTGAAAAATCCGTCTCATAATCAGACGCGCCTCCTCTGTTTTGTTTTGGATAAGTATACCACGGTTTTCGTAGTGGTACAACATGGGAAACCTGCTCATAGAGCACAATATTCCGCTAAAATTCGACGCTCTTCTACGCATCACCCGGGAAATAGATAAAGCCGAGCCTCCCGTCTGAATACGGTCAACCCGGCTTTCACGCCCCGCCAATTTCGATTATAGACTTATCATTCCGCGAAGTCAAGGGGATTCTGAAGGTTATTTTAGCGCTACGGTTTTGCAAAAGATTTTAAGCAAGTCCTCTGCCAACGGTACATATTTCTCATCCAACGTTGCAAGTGTTTTTGCTATTGCAGATGTGTCCGCAAGATGTTCTTTTCCCATGAGGACGAAATCAGCTGATGGAGAAAGGCGGAAACATAAATGTCAACCTATAAAGAGATGTATCTAACCCTAGTCCGTGCCCAGCGTGATGCCATCTTGATATTGCAAGAAGCGCACCAAAATTATCAAAGAGCACACTCAACAAATCAGCCACTTCTGCCCAAACCAAAACCATGAGCATACTCAAAATTTGCAATTAAACCTGCGTTCAAATGCCTCTCCAAGCCCCTCCCGGAAATCCGGATGCGCAATTTCAATCAGTGCCCGTGCCCTTTCCCGCAGAGTCCGATATTTCAAATCCGCAATACCATATTCCGTGACAACATACTCCACATCATTCCGCGACGTAGTCACAGCCGCCCCCTCGTCTAAGCTTGATACAATCTTACTGATCGTCCCCTTGGCCGCAGTAGAAGCCATGGCAATAATCGACCGGCCGCCCCGACTGATGGCGGCGGCTCGGACAAAGTCCACCTGCCCGCCCACAGCGCTGATCTGGGTCTCCCCAACGGTCTCCGCACACACTTGCCCTAAGAGGTCAACCTGTATACAGGAGTTGATGGAAACCAAATTGTCATTCTGTCCCGCCACATAGGGATCATTTGTGTACGTAACAGGATACATCGCAACCGATGGATTGTTGTCTACAAAGTCGTAGAGCCGCTTTGTCCCCATCAAAAAGGTTGCCACCATCTTCTCTGGCAAGAAATTCTTGCGTTTTCCAGTAATCACACCCGCTTCTACCAGCTCTACAACACCATCAGAGAACATTTCCGAGTGGATACCCAGGTCTCGTTTGTCTTTGAGGAAAAGAAGCACCGCATCAGGAATCGCACCAATCCCCAGTTGCAGACAGTCGCCATCTTGGATGAGCTCCGCACAATTCTCCCCAATCGCCCGCTCCACCTCTGTGATCTTCGGCGGAGAGAGCTGAGTCAAAGGCACATCATGCTCCACAAATAGATCAATATCCGATACATGGATAAAGGAATCCCCCAAGGTACGGGGCATGTGCCGATTCACCTGGGCGATGACAAGGGACGCCACCTCGGCAGAGCGCTTGGTGTAGTCCACCGACACGCCAAAGCTACAATATCCATGGGCATCCGGCGGCGAAACACTGATGAGCGCCACATCCGGCCTGCGCACCTCATCAAATTGATGGGGTATCTGAGAGAAGAAGCAAGGCACAAAGTCCCCATGCCCGGCTCGAACAGTCTCCCGGGTCGCACCACCCACGAACTGGGCGATATGGCGAAAATGCCGCTCCATACCCGGCTGGGCGTATTCCGCCCGCCCCATTGGTAGCATGTGGGTGATCTCCACATCCGTATATTGCGCCCTATTTTGCACCAATGCCTCCACAAGAGCTGTGGGCTCTCCCACCGCGTGTCCGATAGAGATCCGGCACCCGGAGCGGATGTGCTTTACCGCTTCCATAGCTGTAGTCAATCGTTCTTGATAGACTTCTTTCCAGTCCATTCCTTCCACTCCTTCTCCATGGCTTTTTTCATCTTAGAACCGCTTTCCGGGGAATCCACAATCCATTTCCCAAGGCGGCCTTCTAATCCCCCATGGTCAGCGCATCGGCTGGGACAACCGCAGAGCACCAAAACAAAGTCAGGCGTCTCGGCTGCATCAACTACTGTAAGCTGAGGGAAATCTGCCCGAAGCTCTGTCAAAAACGCCCCTCTATCATAGCGGGGATTACAGCCGCCGCAGTATTTGAGCGCTGTTTTCATGCCTCTTCGTCTTTAATCTGGGCAATCTTTTTGGCAAGTTCCTTTTTATGCGCCAAGTTCCCCTGCCGCGCGATCATAATCCGTTGCGCCTGGGGAGAACCCGCACCATGCATAGATTCTGTACGATAGCCAACAGCGGCAGTCCCCAGAGTCAAGTTTTCAATCAACCGGAGCACCCGCAAACGGTCTTCCGTGGACACGCTATCCACACCCTTGAGATACTTCTCGATATAAGGCCCAATCTTCTCATGACGGAAGTCTTTTTCCGAGGGCGCTGTAACCATAAGTCCCCCGGCAATATCCTCTGCCAGACGGGTAATCTCATAGGGGAAACGGGTCACATTCTGCTTGCAAACATTGGCTAAAAGGAGGTCAATCATGTAGCTCCCAGAATCCGTCTCCCAGCCCTGGCTGGAGCAGGCGATGCCGCAGGAGTAGAGGGTTTCGTTCAAGTGGGTCATCTCAATGAGCTTATCCTTCACATGGCTCGCCTTTTGCGCCCCATTATAGTCAGCGGCAAGGGCGGCGGCGCCGATTAGTACGTCACCTACACCCACTTTGCAACCACCATAACTCTGGCGATGATAACCCGCAAAACGCTCCACCAGCATACCGGAGAAATCCGTTTCTCCATTGAGGAAAATGCGCTCGTTTGGCACAAACACATCGTCAAACACAACCAAGGCTTCCATACCGCCGAACTGGCAATTCCCCACATCCATAGAGCTGTTTTCCAGCTTACGCGTATCACAGCTCTGCCGCCCGATGACCATGAAAATACCCTTCGTATCAACAGGCAGAGCAAAGCTCACAGCATAATCCTCGTCACCTGATTTCATGGCGATGGTGGGCATAACGATGACCTCATGAGAGTTTGTCATCCCCGTCTGATGTACTTTCGCACCCCGCACCACAATCCCATCCGGCCGCCGCTCCACAACCCGCAAATAGAGATCTGGGTCAGACTGTTCACGGGGGCCAAGACCCCGATCCCCCTTGGGATCGGTCATGGCGCCATCTACCGTCCAGTCGAGTTCCTGCACCTGCGTCAAGTATGCGACGAAGTTCTCATAGTACTTCGTACCATGCACGGCATCACACTCAAACGTGGTGGAATAGAGGGCGTTCATGGCATCCATTCCCACACAGCGCTGGAAGCAGGAAGCGGTCTTCTGCCCCAAAAGACGTTGCATTTTCACCTTCTTCACAAGATCTTCCGCACTCTGATGAATGTGGCAAAAGCGATTGATCTTTTTCCCCGTCAAATGCGAGCGCACCGTCATCAAATCTTCATACTCCGGCAATTCCGCTAGATCATAAGTCGCCTTTACCGAATTCAAACTAGGCCGCAAAATCGGATTATCCGCCGCACTGCTGACTTTTTCACCGAACATCCAAATGTCCATCTTCAGTGCCCGAATGCTCTCCACATACTGATTCCCTGTCATCATCGCTTCGTCACTCCTCTTGGATTTTATCGTAGTTCCGTGTAAATATCCGTCACATCTTGAGCGCTTAGAGGTACGAAATTATTCGCCGTCAAACGTCCTTGCTTTTCCATCACAATGGTGGTAAACGCTGAGATATCCGCCTCCGTCACACCATATTCACCCCGGGGTCGCCGGGGCAAAATCGCCTCTAATAGCTCACCTAAAACCTCATACACATCTAAAACTGCACAATCAAGTGCATCCGCCATTACGGCATGGAGCTCTGCAATGGCACCCTTTCGAGAGATGGAAGCATACTTTCGGAACACACCCAAAAACAGCGCATAGTTCGCCTCCCCATGGGGTACGTGATACTTTCCACCCAAGGGATAGCTCATAGCATGAACTGCACCCACACCAGCGTTACCAAAGGCGATGCCTGCATAGTTACTCGCCCGCAAAAACTCATCCAGCAGAGCAAGCCGCGCCTCTGCTCCCTTTTGCGCAATTTCCCGATATCCACCCAGGATCATCTCAATCGCCTGGAAGCTAAACAGCTTCGTATAGGCATTCGCCTTGGGAGACACAGCGGACTCCGCCGCGTGAATCAGGGCGTCCAGCGAACTTGTGGCAAACACCGCATAGGGGAGAGTCTCTAACAGCTTCGGTATCATCACAACACTGTCAGCAAAAATCTCATCCGCTCCATAACCCATCTTGGTATGGCGGCTTTTGATCTCCAGAATAGACAGATTCGTAATCTCGCTCCCCGTCCCACAGGTGGTGGGAATGAGGATAAGCTCTTTGTCTTTCACCGGCGAAAACTTCCGATCAAATAGATCCACAATCGGACTCACCTCTTGAAGTGCATAGAGTTTCGCCAAGTCCAGCACCGTACCGCCGCCGATCCCGATAATCCGCTTGTAGGATTTCTTGATATCCGCCCAGATCTCTTCCGCCATCTCATCTGACGGCTCGCCGCTCCCGTAACGCTCTTGGTAGAGCACATCAGCTTCTAGGTTTAGATCACCAAAGAAGGGCTGGTAGATGAACTCGTTTGTTAAAATCAGGTCTCCCGCGCCGATCTCAAACTCTGCCGCAAAGGCGGCGCAAGTCTTGTATTCATAGATCGCGGGTTTTACTAATAACTGCCGCATATGATCCTCCTATTTGCTTTTCAAAGCCACCGCCTGCCGCGCTTTTTCGAAGATATGCGCCGCACTCATCTCCATCGCCTCAAACAGATAATCAAGCTTCCCTACTTCACCAAAGCGATCTTGCGCACCAATACGTAACACCGGCACCGGACAAGCTTCTGCCGTTACCTCTGCCACTGCCGATCCCAAACCATTGAAAATGCTATGATTCTCACAGGTTACAGCCGCCCCTGTCTTTTTCACAGAAGCAATCACCGCTTCCCTGTCGATGGGTTTTATAGTGTGAACATTGATCACCTCAGCCTGAATCCCGACTTTACGGAGCATTTCCGCGGCATCTAAGGCAGGTTTCACTTCAATCCCGGTAGCAAAGAGGGTAACATCCTCCCCCTCTCTAAGCACATCCGCTTTGAAGAGATCAAACTGATAGCTCTCGTCAAAGATAGCAGGTGTAATCTTCCGGAACAGACGAATATACATCGGCCCTTCATATGCCACAATCTGCGGAATCGCCTGCTTGAGTTGTTCATTGTCACAGGGCTCAAACACCACCATACCGGGCAGTCCCCGCATGATGCCCACATCTTCTAAGCTCATGTGTGTGCCGCCATTCAGCTCCGCCGCAATGCCAGGATCTGTCCCGACGATTTTCACATTTTGCCCCGCATATACAATGGAAATCGCCACCTGATCACAAATCCGCCGCGTGGCAAAAGGGGTAAATGTAGTGATAAAAGGCAGATACCCATAAGACGCAAGACCAGCCGCAAAAGAAGCCATGTTCGCCTCCGCTACGCCTACGTTAAACATGCGATCCCCAAACTGCTTTCTCAAGGGATAGGTGCCATTGGGTTTCGACAAGTCTGAATCCACAATCACAATCCTCGGATCTGCGGTCATTTGCTCCGCCAAGGCCTCTGCAAATACGTTCCTCATCTCTTTGCTCATGCTGATTCACCTCCCACACTCAGTTCCCGAAGCGCCTGTTCCGCTTGCTCTGCCGAAATAGGCATATTGTGGTTCGCAGTCAAGGCGGCTTCCACAAAGGAAACACCTTTACCCTTTGTTGTCTTTAGAATAATCATGCTCGGCTTCCCTGATGACGCCTTGGCACGCGTAATCGCAAGATCAATCGCCTCCAGATCGTGTCCGTCCACCACAGCCACATCCCAGCCAAAAGCTTCCCATTTTTTGTCCAGCGGCTCTAGTCCATTGACCTCCGCAATTGTCCCGTCAATTTGTAAGCCGTTGAAATCTGTCATCACGATCAAGTTGTCAAGCTCCAACTGGGCGCCATACTGGGCCGCTTCCCAGATTTGACCCTCTTGGCTTTCCCCGTCTCCGATAATGGCATATACAAATGCACCATCTCCCTTGAGTTTTGACGCCGCGGCAATCCCAAGCGCACAGGAAAGCCCCTGTCCCAGCGCCCCAGTAGTCATATCGATCCCAGGCGTTCTCTGCATATCCGCATGACTGGGTAAACGTGTCCCAGGGCGGTTGAGGGTATCTAGCATTTCTTTCGGGAAATATCCCTTATCCGCCAACACCGCGTATAAAGCCGGCCCCGCGTGGCCTTTTGATAAGACAAAGCGATCCCTGCCCGCTTTCTGCGGATCATTTGGATCTACCTGCATGTGCTTATAATACAGCACAACCAATGCATCTACCACAGAAAGACTTCCGCCCACATGTCCAACACCTAAATTCCCCAGCATCTCCATGGTGGAATACCGTATCTCACGGCATTTCTCCGCTAAGGCTTGATAAAGCTCTCCCATCCTCATTTCCTCCTCAAATTTCACGCTCACAGCAAAACCTCCTAGTAGCGACTCTGCTCGCTACTAGGAGGCTCCTATTACCGCAAGCTCGATTCTACTGACAGCAAACTGGAATATTACCCCTTATACCATCAGTTTTTTCAGCACGATACTCTTAACTTGAGTATACTCATCTAATGTATATCCGCAACCTTCACGCCCAATACCGGTCATTTTGTAACCGCCAAAAGCATGATACGCAGTACGATAGTTACCGCAACCGTTGACCACACAGGTGCCGGACTCCATCGCCATGGCAACCTTGAAGGCTGTCCCCATATCCGATGTGAGCACACCGCTGGATAGGCCGTAAGGAATCTGATTGGCAATCTCGATGGCTTCCTCCATGGTATCAAAGGCAATGATGGGGAATACAGGGCCAAATATTTCTAACTCATCCGCCACGTCCATATCCCGTGTAACACCTGCTAGAATGGTAGGCTCAATGAAAGTAGAATCATAGCGCTTCCCACCCAATACGCAAGTGGCGCCTTGCTGAACAGTGTGCTGGATTTGCTTCTCCACATCAATCGCCGCACGCTCACTGATCAGTGGGCCATAAGCCACGTCTGGATCACGCGGATCGCCAACTTTGGTGTTTTTCAGGGCTACTGTAAGCTTCTCTATAAACTCCTTTTCAATACCCCGCTGTACAAGGAAACGCTTTGCCGCACAACAGGTCTGCCCCGCGTTCCACACTCTACCAAGGAGTGCCTCATCAATGGCTTTTTCCATATCCGCATCGTCAAAGATGATCAGTGGGCAGTTGCCGCCAAGCTCTAAGTACACATGCGCCAAATGTTTCGCACCGTTGAGGGCAGTCTGAATCCCAACCTCTGTGCTCCCTGTCAAGCTCACTGCCGCGATGTCTTTGCTTTGGGACAACCAAGTTCCCACTTTCGAACCACTACCAGTCACAACCTGGATCGCCTCACCCGGTACACCAGCCTCAAGAAGGAGTTCCGTCAAGAAGATGTTACCTAGCGGCGTATCACTGGATGGCTTTACAATTACCGCGTTCCCTGTGACAAGAGCCGGAGCGACTTTATGTGCATATAGCTCTGTTGGGTAGTTAAATGGAATAATACAAGCAATCGCACCCAGGGGTTCACGTACGGTGAAGATAATGTCCCCTGTGTTGCCTGGCTCAGAATCAAGGGGCAGGGTCTCCGTACTATACGTGCGCATCTTTTCACAATAGGCCTTGATGATATTGATGCAAGAGCTCACTTCCGCCTGACAGCCGAACATGGTTTTGCCGATCTCATCACACATGATGTTACAGAGCTTCTCCCGATTCTCTTCCACCAGCTCCGCCCAGCGATTTAAAATCCGCACCCGCTCATGCATGGGGGTGTTTTTCCAGATTACTTTCCCCTTCTGCGCGATAGCAATGGCCTCTGCCACATCCGCCTCTGTCGCCGCAGGTACTGTGTCTATCACCTGCATAGTTGTCGGGTTGATGACCTCTTGTGTCTGTTTGTCCCGTGCGTCTACTTGTTTCCCGCCTATCAGCATTTGCATTGTGAGTACCTCTCTTGTTTTATTTTTTATAGTTGATTAAGGGTATAAAAGCACTTTGAAATGCGCCTCATCCTGTCCATTAAAGCGGATCGCTTCCTCTATCTCACTAAGCGGATAAGTTTGTGTGACAAATCGCTTTAAATCCTCATTCATCACCCCGGAATTCACCAGGTCAACCGCTTCTTTAAAGTCGTACTGGGGATGAATCCGAACCCCTGCCGCCCGTAGCTCCTTGGCTAAAAACGCCCCGGTATCCACAGGTGTAGGCTCTCCCGGCACACCTACAATGACGATCATACCCCGGCTTGCCGCCATCTTTGTCATCAGTGCCGTACCAGATTTCGTACCGGACACCTCAAACACAACATCATAGCCCTCACCATCTGTGAGCTCCATCAGTTTTTCCTCAAAGCGGTCTTCCATCGGATTTAACACAGGAAAACCGAACGATTTGGCAAATTGAATCCGATACTCATTGATTTCAGTCAAAACCACTTCCCTAGCGCCCGCCTGCCTGGCTACCATGGCAATGAGAAGCCCAATCGGCCCCGCGCTAATGACCAAAACCCGGTCGCCCCGCTTCATTTCACTGAGCCGCACATCATGTAAAGCCACTGCAAGGGGTTCAATCTGCGCGGCGACAACAGGATCCACCTCCGGATTGATTTTGTACACCTTATCAGCGGGTACCGCAAAGTATTCCGCAAAGCATCCATCTGTATGGATGCCATAGATCTGAAGTGACCGGCAGACATTTTCATTCCCCGTGAGGCAGGGTTTACACTGTCCGCAAGCCCACAGAGGATGAGATGTCACATAGTCTCCCACCTGTAGTTCTGGAAAACGTTTACTGTTTACCTGGGCAATCTTGCCGCAGTATTCATGTCCCAGCACTCTGGGAACCGTCGCTGTTTTGTGTTGTTTCGCATGGACGTGCATATCCGTCCCGCAGACACCAGCGTATAGGAGCTTGATCAGCGCCTCTTCTTCGCCGATCTCTGGGACTGCTTCTTCTTTCACCTCTAGTTGATGCCAATCTGTCAAAACTGTCTTGATCATGTCTTCCCATCTCCCATCCAAGAGTCGCAAGAGTATTTGATTATATTTGACGTGCTGATCTCATCGCCCACCAACTCTTTGGCAATCGTGCCGCCCCGTAAGACCAGCACCCTATCGCAAAGCGTCACCATCTCGTAATAGTCCGATGACAAAAGCACAACTGACTGTCCATTTTTCGCAATCGCGTTGATGATGTTATATGCCTCAAGCCTCGTAGCGCTGTCTAAACTCTTCATGGGCTCATCCAACACCAGAAGCCTCGCCCGTGACAACAAACTCCTTGCCAGAACGACTTTCTGCATATTCCCCAGAGAAAGCTCCTTTACAGCCCGATCAAAACCCGGGTGCGTAAAGCCCAAACGTTTCCCATAGTCTTTGCTTAAGCGGCGTTCCAGTTTCAGGTCAATCACACCAGAACTTGTAACTGCGTGCAAATTGCTCAGGGTGACATTCTTGGAAATCGCCAAGTCAAACACCACCGACCGATCCACATCCTCAGGGAAATAGATGACCTCTTTCCGGAGCCGCCTCCACTCTTTTTTAGGCTCCAGCTTTTCTCCGTCAAAAAAGATCTCACCCTTGGACATACGGTTAATACCGCTAATTAGCTTCGCCAGACAGCTTCGACCCGAACCCATCATCCCCGTGATTCCTAAAACTTCCCCTTTGCGTACGGAAAAACTCACATCGGATAAGATATACGGATCACAAACCGCTCTCGCTTCAAACAATACTTCTTTGCTGGGTTTCCGCACTCTGGTGTACTTTGCTGGTCGCACTTGCTCCATATTTTGAAGCACAGAAGCTAAAGCCTCGCGGCTTTCTGTCATGATGATGCTACCGTCCTGCATGAGGGAGAGGCGGTCAGCATATCGTAAAATCTTATCGTGTTGCTGGGTCACCCAGAAAAAGGAATGCCCCTGTTCTTTGAGCCCCGCTAAGATATCCAGCACAATGTCAACTTCCGTAGGTGTAAGTTCTGAAAAAGACTCATCAAAGATCAAAATCTTCGCCTGAATAGAGATCATTTTCATAATCTCAATAATTTTTTGCTGTGCCATCCCAAGCTTTCCAACCAGCGCATCCACATCTATGCTAATTCCAAATTTTTCCAGCGCCCGAAATGTCTCAATTGCCTCCCTGCGTTGCCGCCGCCAATCTATCCTGCTCCCGGATTTCTTTAGCCAGCGCGTCAGATACATATTCTCCGCCACAGACAGATTCGGCAAGAGACTGGAACGGTGAGAGAGCATATAGATCCCACGCTTCCGCGCCTCAGTTAGGGTATAGGGTTTTTGCCTCTCTCCTTCTAGCCAAATTTCACCGCGCTTATACGGCACCATGCCGGCAATACATTTCATCAGCATAGATTTCCCGGCGCCATTGTCACCAATCAGGGCATGGATTTCCCCTTGTTCTAGACAAATGCTCGCATCTTTTAGTAGAACCTGTCCGTTCTCTTCCACAAAAATGCCGGAACACCGAAGAAGCTCTCCCATATACCCTCCGCGGTTTGGTGGTGTCATCATTCCAAATCGTATTTAAAAAGCATCGGTATGTTGTGTTCAAAGAAGAAGTTTTTATACTCCGCCGGCGCCTCCTTGTTTGTAACAACCATAGATAAATCTGTGAGAGGACAAAGCTTTTCAAGGGCTTTTCTGCCGAATTTCGTGTGATCGCAAAGGAGGATCAACTCGCTGGACATGCCTCGCGCCCGGCGCGCAATACTCGCAATCTCCGCGTTTGAGTAGGAAACACCCAAGGATAGATCCACCCCGTCCGCCCCAAGGAACACCTTGTCTGCAAACATGTTTTCAATCATCTGATTGGCGGCATTTCCCACCAGGGAAATCGAACTGTCTCTGTATAGGACAGACCCACCCAGCAGGATGATGCTCACACTGGGAAGTCCCGCCAACTTCGTGGCAATCATGGCGTTATTGGTGATGATGGTCAAGTCTTTCTTGTCCTTTAGCTCCAGTGCAAAGGCAAGACATGTACTGCCTGACCCGATATAGATGATCTCATTATTTCCAACCAGATTTGCGGCAAGCGACGCGATGCGTTGTTTCTCTTCTTTAAGCGCAATCTCGATCTCAAGTGTGCTCCCTTGTTCTACAAGCACCGCGCCGCCGTGGGTTCTCATCAAAAACCCTGTTTCTTCTAACTTTTCCAAGTCCCGCCTGACTGTGGCCTCAGATATATTCAATATTTTCACAAGGGAGACCACTTCAATTTTCTTTTGCTTTGTAAGCAGCTCCTTGATGATCTCCATTCTTCCGGCAGCAAACATGTCACATTCACCTTTATCTTAGCGTTTTACTCATTATACATCGTCCAATCAGACTTGTCTATTTCCGCTATGCGTAATTTCCGGTAAAGATAACATGAGAGTCCATGGAAGGAAAATCGAATAAACTAAAACGCAGGTGTTGCAGTCTCCGCGTTTGCGGCGTCAATCTGTTTTGTTGCAATAATGAATTCCAACGGAACCTCTTCACCGCGCAGAATTCTCATGGCGACTTCAAATCCGAGAGAACCGCCTGTTTCAAAGGTCCAAGCCACTGTGATGCGACCGGCTTTGATCTCTTCAATAGAAGCTACATCGCCATCAATGGAAAGAACTGCAAACTCGCCAGTACGTCCCGCGTCTGCTATGGCCTGCGCCGCACCGATGCTGGTCTCACCGTTGGTGCCGTATAACACGTCAATCGTTCCAACTGGGTTCGCTTGTAAAATATCCTGCATGACGCTAAAGGCTTGAGGACGCCGATAGTAAGCATAGATATTGGCAATGATGTTGATATCAGGATGTGCTTCCACCACGTTCAAGAAACCTTTCACACGGTCTTCCGCACTCTGGTCTCCGGGGATGCCGGCAATAATCGCTACATTGCCTGAGGGGGAACCATTTCGCTCAATTAAATAGTCCACTGTCCACTGGCCTGCCAGCATACCGATTTCATAGTTGTCATTGCCGATGAGCGCATCTGCATTGGTGCCGTGAACATGTTTGCCGACAAAGATGTAAGGAACACCAAGCTCTTCCGCCCGATCTAGTGCAGATCTCAGGCCTTCGCCCTCACCCGCTTGGATCATCAGCAGGTTAATGCCCTGCGCCAGCATGTCTTCAATCCCCATAACTTGTGTCGCAACGGAGTTTTGACCGTCTGTGCTGATGACACGAACATCTGCATCCGTATACGCCGCCGCGGCCGCGATGATCTCATCCCGCTGGGTAATCATGTAGGAGTGATCAAGCCCCTCTTGGCTCAGTCCGATGACAAAGCTAGGTCTGTCTCCGCCGCCTCCGCCTTGGCTCCCGCCGCCTCCGCAAGCCGCAAAGGTAGCCACCAGAACAAACAGACAAATCATGATACAAGCAATTCTTTTCCGCATTTTTTCATTTCCTCCTCTTTCTTTTGATTTGTTTTTATACGTGAATTATTTTCGGTTTTGCACGACCTGCAACACAGCCGCACCGACAATAATCGCACCCTTCACAATGTTCTGAGAATACCCAGGCACATTCGCCAGATTCATCAGGTTCGACAAGATCCCGATAATCAGCACCCCAATGATGGTGCCCCCCACCGAACCCACACCGCCTTTCAAGCTGGTGCCGCCAATGACAACCGCCGCAATGGCATCGAGTTCCATAGAGTCCCCGATGGTAGCCGCACCAATATTGAGCTGTGTCGCCATCAATATTCCGGCTAAACCAGCAAGAAGACCGCTAATCCCATACACGAGGGTGGTATATCCCTTCACACTGATGCCAGACAGCATACTCGCTTCCGCGTTGCCGCCAATGGCATAGGTATATCTGCCAAGAGGCGTATATTTCAAAATGATGTACGCCAAAATGGTCACAATAATCAAAATAAGAGCTTGTACAGGAAACACGTCAAACAATCTACCCTGTCCGATCCAGGAAATGCTCGAAGGTGTCCCCAAAACTGGACTACCGCGGGTAATGGTAAGCCCAACCCCTCTGAGGACACTCATCATCCCCAATGTCACAATAAAGGGGTGTACACTAAAACGGGTCACGATGAATCCATTGAAGGATCCCACTAGGAAGCCGACTACCAAGGCCACAACCACCGCCACAATGCCTGGCGCACCGCTCAAAAGCGCAACGAAGATAGACGCAAAGGCCAAAATCGGCCCCACTGACAAATCAATACCGCCAGTCAATACAACAAAGGTCATACCGACACTGATAATCCCCACAATAGATACCTGTCTTAAAACATTGAGCAGATTATTCGCGGTCAAGAAGAATGGAGAAATAAAAGACCCCACAATTATCAGTAAAAGGAGTGCAAACACAACCTTATACTTCCCCATCAATTGAATCATTGCATTCTGTTTTGTCATACCGTCACCCCATTGCATATTGTAATACCGTTTCTTCTGTCAGCGCCGAGCCCCGATTGTCCAGCTCCGCTTGTATCTTCCCGTCTCGCATCACCAGCACTCTGTCGCTCATACCCATCACTTCCGGCAGTTCGGAGGAGATCATAATAATGGATTTCCCCTGCTTACAAAGCTCACGCATCAAGTTATATATCTCGATTTTTGCTCCCACATCAATGCCTCGTGTCGGCTCATCGAGAATAATCAAGTTACAATCAGCCGCCAGCCACTTCCCAAGCACCACCTTCTGCTGATTGCCTCCCGATAGGTTCACAACCTTGGCATCCTTGTTCGGCGTGGCGATCTTCAGGCTCTTGATGTAATGCTCCACAAGCTTCGTCTCACGCTTCCGATTGATAAACAGTCCCTTTCTCACCTTTTTCAGTACCGGCAAGGTCACGTTCATCGAAACAGACAAACCAAGCACCAAACCCTCCGCTTTCCGATCTTCCGTCAGGAAAGCGATCCCTTTTCTGATCGCATCTTTCGGATATTTGATACTTTCCGCAGAACCGTTTAGGATAATCTCTCCCGCAGTCACTTTGTCCGCACCGAAAATGGCACGCACAAGCTCCGTCCGCCCCGCGCCAACCAAACCCGCAATCCCTAGGATTTCTCCCTTGCGCAGGACGAAGGATACATCTTTCACCTTCTTACTGCAAAGCCCCTCCACACGTAAGAGCTCGTCATCCATGGCGCTGTTCAGGTTCGGCGGGAAAATCTCATCACACTCTCTGCCTACCATCAGGCAGATCAGACGCTCTTCCGTCATGCTCTCTAAGTCAAAGCACCCCACAAGCTCCCCGTCTTTTAAAACGGTCATACGTTCACAGATTTCAAACACCTCTGGAAGATGGTGAGAGATAAATATAATCGTCACACCCTCCGCCTTCAGCTTGTGCATCACTCGAAACAGACTCGCAACCTCATGAGAGGTCAAGGTAGCCGTAGGCTCGTCCATCACAAGGAGCTTTGTGTTCATGCTGAGCGCCTTGGCAATCTCCACCATCTGTTGCTGTGCGATACTGAGCTTGTAAACCGGCAAGGACACGTCAAACTGCATACCCATACCCTCTAAGATTTTCAGGGTTTCCCGCTTCATACTCTCATAATCTACGAATATGCCTTTTTTTATCTCACGTCCAAGGAAAATGTTTTCCACCGCATCCAGCTCTCTCACCAGATTGAGCTCTTGATAAATGATCGCAATCCCCTGCGCCAGCGCCTGATGAGGATTTTTCACTTCAAGAGGCTTCCCATCAAAGAAGATCTGCCCTTCCGTAGGGAAAGAGTGTCCATTTAAGAGCTTAATCAGCGTGGATTTCCCCGCACCATTTTCTCCCATCAGGGCGTGGATTTCTCCTTTTTTACAGCTGAAATCCACACCCTTCAGCGCCGTTACACCTGGAAACTTTTTTATTATTCCCTTCATTTCCAGAACCAATTGGTCGCTCATACAATTCCTCCAATTAGATCAAACAATCTCGCAACGCAGACCTTTGCTTGTAAAAATAGACTGAAACGCTTGCATCTCCGTTTCATCCGGAGCCTGCTCCTCATCCATCAGATAGGCCATCCCAACGCTTTTGTACTTAGACTTCCCAAGGCTATGATAGGGCAAAAGTTCCACCCGCGCCGCCTTGTCTATCCCCGCGATAAACTCTGCCATCTGCTCTAGTTCCGGCACTTGATCGTTTACCCCCGGAATAATGGGGACACGAACAATGACATCCACCAGCGGATACAGTGTTTCCAGGTTCCGCTTGATGACTTCGTTATCAAAGCCTGTCGTCTTCTTATGTAGCGCCGGATCAAATGTCTTCAGATCATACAAAAGCAGGTCAATATGCTCCAAACATTCCCGTATTGCTTCAATCTCCACATACCCACAGGTCTCCACCGCGATATGATAGCCCTTTTCCTTGAGTCTCCCAGCCGCCTCACGCAGAAACGCGCTTTGCAAGAAGGGCTCTCCCCCCGAAAAGGTCACGCCGCCGTCTGGGATCAAATAATTCCGCTCTTTTTCAACCCGATCAACAATCTCTTGCGTGGTCATCTCCTTGCCGCTGATCGTGATGGCTTCTGTGGGACACACCTCAAAACAGGCGCCACAGGCGGTACAGGAATCCCAGTCGATTTCGAGGTGATCCCGAGCAAACCCAATCACCTTCCGGGAACACGCGGTTGCGCACAAGCCACAATACATACACCGCATGGACGAGTAATAGAGCTCAGGCTCCACCCGCTGTGACTCCGGATTGGAACACCACAGGCACCGAAGGGGGCACCCCTTCATAAACAGGATCGTCCGCACCCCCGGGCCATCGTGTATGGAGTAAGACTGAATGTTATAAATAATTCCTTTGTCACTCATCGCAATCCAAAGCTCCTCACTAGAACGCGGCGTTTTCTGTCCGATTGATAATGTCATCCTGAACCGCCTGATCTAGCTCCACAAAGAATGCACTATAACCGGCCACGCGGATGATTAGCCCCTTGTGCTCCTCGGGATTTTTCTGCGCCTCCCGCAGTTTCTCTGCGGCAACTACATTGAACTGGATATGCCAGCCGCCGTCTTCAAAATAGGTCTTAATCAGTGATTTCAGCGCGTCTTGCCCCTGCTTGTTCTCCAGGAGTTTCGGTGTAAACTTCTCATTTAAGATCGTCCCATTGGTAATAATCTCATGGTTGAGCTTACTGCATGAGCGTGCAATCGCCGTGGGACCGCTTTGATCGGTGCCATGCTGTGGACCAATACCATCTGCCAACGCCGTCGTCGCAAGCCTGCCATTGGGTGTGGCACCTACATTTAAGCCGAGGGGAACATTGGCAGAGACCGAATAAATCCCCGGACGGAAAGCGCCGCCTCTGGTATTTTTGTATTTCAGTACCTCATTACAGAAAATCTCTGCAACCTCACAGCCCAGTTCATCTACATAGTCATCATCATTGCCCCATTTCGGCACTTTATTGATGAGTCTCTGACGTAAAATCTCATTGCCTTCAAAGTTCGTATCCAGCGCATGGATCAGATCCTCCATGGACACACTCTTCTCTTCAAATACAAACTTCTTCATCGCCGCAAGGGAGTTCGCCACATCCGCAAATCCCACACCTTGGGGTCCTGTGAAGTTATATCTGGCACCGCCAGCAGTGATATCAAGTCCCCGCTCTAGGCAGTCGTCCATGAGAAGGGAGAAATAAGGCAAGGGGTAACACTTGGCATGGGTTTTCTCAATCACATGCAGAGCAATAACCATTTTCTCCACATACCAAGCGACTTGCTTATGATAGGCGTCTATCACATCTTGCAAACGCTCAAACTTCGTCGGATCCCCAGTTTTCGGCCCCAGCTGTTTACCGGTCAAACGGCATTTTCCGTCATTGAGCGCCAGCTCCAATGCCTTCGCCAGATTACTCGTCCCCGCATTCGTCATCCCATTACAGGCCGGCGGCACCGCTTCAACGCAACCGGAGATCACATAGTCTCTCGCGTCCTCCAGCGTGACACCATCCCGCATCAAAACCGGGATCGCCACTGCATCGTTAAAGAACTCCGGCTTGGTTCGTCCTGTACTCACAACTTCAACTGCTCTGCTCAAAAACTCATCCGGGGTATTGTGGAAATAGCGGAAGGAAAGGTTCGGCTGTGGAAGCGTAGTATGCATTTCCGCGTCCAGGCAGATGTAGGACAGTTCATTGACGCTACAATTCCCCTTCGTATCCGTCCCGCCAATTGCCAAGTTTTCTGAGATGGAAAAACCCGCATAGTATTTCGCGCACTCATAATCATATGCCCGCATAATTTCCGTGAATTTAATCCACAGACACTCCACAAGCTCCTGTGCGTCTTCCCGTGTGATCTCGCCTGTCTCTATACCACGCTGGTAATAGGGATACATAAACTGATCGAAACGCCCAACAGAAACCGCCAAGCCATTTTGCTCTATGTATAACATCACATGGGCAAACCAGAAAGCTTGCACAGCCTCTCGAAAACTCTCCGCCGGATGCTCAGGCACCCTACTGCATATCTCAGCAATCTGCGTATACTCCGCTACGAGGCGTGGATCTGATTCTTCTGCCGCCAATTCCCGTGCCTTTTGGGCATACCGCTTCGCCCATAGGATCATGGCATCACAGATGATGACTTCTGCGGTGTAGAAGTGATATTTTTCCACATTGTCCGGATCCGTCATATCAAGAGCTGCCAGTTTTTCTTCCGCCTGCTCCCTGAGCCCTTTAAATCCATGGCTCATCACTTTTGTGTAATCCACAATCACGTGTCCAATGCTACCTGTCATGTGGATATCCACGGAAAAGATCTGCTTCTCAAACTTTGCAACCGCCAACACATCCGGCGGCATGGCTTTGTGGATAGCTTGGTCGATGGTCTTATCTTCCCAATAAGGTACAATCTCCTCTAAGAGCTCTGTCCGCACCGCCGTGGGTATCATAATACGATCCTGTTGTCTCTTTTCAAACAGGTCAATCTCTTCTTTCAGATAGGTCGCCTCTGTCTCCGGGAAAATCGGCACATTGCGGAGCCCGCTTGCCTGGGTTCCCACAATCAACTGATCTGGCTGTATAAAAATGGTCATATTTGCAAGCACATGCATGAGCGCCTTCGCCCTGCGGATTGGCATCGGTTCCCCTTCCGTCTCCCGATAGGACTCCGTGACCAATCTACCCCGTTCGATACACATCTCCGGCAAAACATCGAGTAATTCATCATTGAGCTTTTTCGTCCGCCACATAATGGTTTCTTTCATTGGAAAATCCACCTTTCTTTTTTAAATTACCTCTATGTTACCGCAAAACAATTTACGTATCAATCGAATATTTTGATTGCATTTGATTGAAAATGATCGTTTTTGATTTTTATAATAACAACCTCATCAAAAAAAATCAATACGTGTACAAGTGATTTGGTTAGGTTTACAAGATCACCAATTGGAAATTGTAAATTATAACTGTATCCTACCCAGGCAAGAAGCTATCGTACAAAAGAAGGCTCCACTGACAGAGCCAGTGGAGCCTTCTTTTACACTACCCTCACGCCGACCTGCGCCTTACCTTCACCTCTGCCACCAGCCACAACAGCACCGGGAGCACGCCCTGTACCACAGGCGCATATCGCAGATGTATCAGCGCTACGGGAAACTCTTCCGCAAACCCCATTCCCAAAAGAACCGTAAGTCCCAGTGCCAAAACCGTAGCCGGGATCAACATCCCGGTATTTTTCTGTCTCAGAGTCACCCGGCGAAGTCCGCAGGCCGCGGCGTAGAGACACACAGCAAGCATGGTAAGTGCCGAAAGCAGTATCCAAACTGTCACCAAACTCTCCACCCGGCCACCTGCACCAATCTGGATCCCACTCGCCGCGTGATAGGCGGGATAGTCCAAGCGATCCATCCCAGCAGTGCCCAGAATTGCGAGATCACGCAGAAATATCCATAGAAAAAAAAGTATCGCAAGGGATGCGCCGATAAAAAACACCTTATAAAAACTCACCCACTTCGTGCTCCGCCCCAGTAACGCCAAAAGTACCACCCCGGCACCCAAAGGTGAAACCATAAACTGATACCCGCCGCGCAAAATCGCTTCATTCCCGCTTAATTCAATGGATAACAGATTTGAAACTCGCAAATCCGCCATAGAGAGTACACTCAACAAAACAGCTATGCCCACAATTAGTATCATTATGAGCACACTCAATTTACTCATAGAAAGCACCCCGCGATGAGCAAAATATGCCGCTGTCACAAAGAAAAGCAGGCACAGCACAAGAAGCGGCGTAGCGGGCAAACTTACTGCCCGCACAAAGGCAATCTGCCCCAATACAGAGGAAGCAAGGATGAGGAAATAAACAAAATAAAGCGCACTGATTCCATATGAGAGTACCCGTCCAAATCCATAGTCCAGCATCTCAAATAGATTCATTCCCGGCAAAAGCCGGGTTAGTCTGGCAAAAATAAGCAACATAGGCACACTCATCATAAGCCCCAAAAGCATGGAGATAGGCACATCCGCCGGAGCTCCCAGCATACTGTAATAGATACCAAGATGTCCCACATAGAACACAAACAAGAGTGCTGTAGCAGAGCGGAGAGAAAGCCCTTCTTCTAGTTTCATCAGCCCTCACCTCTCTTGCAAACGCCCGTCTTGGAACTGCACAAAACCATCAATAACAAAGGGTATCCCTTCCCCAGGAGAGACACCGATCAATGGGAGCGTAACCTCCCATGCGCCTGTGACCAGGGCGCTATAAATCTCATGCAGTGCCATCCTTTCGTCCTCTCGATCTCGCCTGCTGAGGGTTTCGCTGAGTGCGGTGGACACAAGCCGCCGTTCCTCCTCTTCTTGCTCCAAGAGTGTCCCGGCTTCCTCGTCTGTAACTACAATGGGCAAACTGTTCCGAACCTGTTTATCCTCTAGCAAATGCGCCACAATAGACATAAGCCCCACCTCTTCGGCAAAAGTCCTGCCAAGAAGCACAACCCGGAGCCCGCCAAGATACATCTCTCTATGGAGCTTCCCTGCGGCATCAGATAAGGCCTCTGCAAAGGTCTCCCCTGTGGCAGTGAGGAGAATGGAGCCAAACTGTCCGCTATCTGTGGTGATTACATCTACAATCTCAAAGGTCAAAGTATAGCCCTCATCCCCTGTGTCTACTGCAATACCGGAGACGATCAACTGGTCTTCCAGCCCACGATAATCAAAGCAGGCTGGAAGGGACAATAGGCAGATCACTGCCAGGGAGAGCCAGAAAATCCTACGCATTCTCCCCACCTCCCTCTGGTGATGCGCTCACCCGGACATGGTTCTCACTCAAAGGCTCTAACCGTTCTGCCATATGCGGAAAAGGTGCGCGGATTAGGCTATCTTTCCCAGAGGTGAGGCACATCGGCACAGAAAAGCTCTTGAGCGAAAGAATATGAATCCCAAGCACCGAAAGCGCCAAAAGAAAGCCCGGGAGCCCGAACAGACTCGCCGCAAGTAAAATGCCATAGCGTGCGGCAAGGCTCGCCATAGTAAGCCGAGGCACCATGATCAGACAAATCCCCGCGAAAGCCACCACAATTACCATAGGCGCCGCCACCAGATGTGCCTCCACCGCTGATTGTCCGATGATAATACCACCTACAAAACCCACCGCCTGTCCCACATAACCAGGCGTACGTATCCCGGTCTCCCGTAGGATATCAAACAGGATGAGCATCAGGAAACACTCCACAGCCGCAGGTAGCGGCACATTCTGCCGCGCTTGGGTGAAAGAGAGCATAAGCCCTGTGGGCAGGAGCTCATGATGATACCCTATCACCACAATAAAGGCGGCAGGCACGGTGATAGCAAAGAAAAAACTAAGCATCCTGAGCAAGCGGGAATAGGTGGCATAGAGGTTCCCCATATAGTAATCCTCGCTGCTGTGGAAATTCTCCACAAACAGATAGGGTAAGGTAAGCACCACAGGTGATCCATCAATGAAAACAGCAATCCGCCCCTCAAGGAGCCGCCCTGCAACTACATCAGGACGCTCTGTCGCACCGATTGTACGGAAACCCAGAGCTGAATGCTCTGCGATAAACTCTGTAATATACTCCGCGTCAAGGACACCGTCAATGTCTATCCGCTCTAACCGTCCCAGTAGCTCTTCTAAAATATCGGGATTTGCAATATTGTCCAGATACGCCACACAAATCCCTGTCTTCGTCTGCCGACCAAGGGTATCTAGCCGCAGTTTAAGGTGGTGTGTCCGAAGCCGACGCCTGAGCATGGAGAGATTGGTCATGATCCCCTCATTAAAACCCTCTCTAGGCCCTAAGAGCACCTTCTCCCCCTCCGGCTCTGAAACACCGCGCAGGTTAAAGTTCTTGCTACTGATGAGCAGTCCCGTGGCAGACCCCTCAACCAAAAGTAAGGTATCCCCATAAGTGATGGCCTCGACAATCTCCTGTACATCACCGGACTCTTTCATATCCCCCGTGAGCTCCACATAATCGCGGACAGCTTCAAAAAGCGTCTGATCTGCCGGCAGATTCCGTGCCAAAATGAGGGGCTTAATCACATGCTCCCCAATCAGCATGGAATCACTCACACCGTCACTAAAGTAAACACAGAACTTCAGTCCCGGACGCTCCGCATTTTCAAATGTCCGCTGAAGCATAATATCCACATGTTCAAACAAGGCATCCAGCATCGCCTGATTCCTGGCAATCGTCGGACGCAAACAGGCAAATTCCTCCGGCACATCGGCTCTATATGCAGTCTTCGACATCATCCACAAGGCTCCTTTCATAGCTACCGTTCAGTATTTGCCTTGGGTGGAATTTTTATACAAAAAAAACATCGTTGATACAGGAAAAACCTGCATCAACGATGTTTTTTTGAGTTCGCTCAATAATTAATATTTCGCTTAATGTTTCGTTATTTTGAGTATGCTCTATTTTCTTAATTGGTGTTCAAAAAGTATGCCCGTGTCGCCTCTACATCCGTTTTGATCTGTGTTTTCAAGGCTTCCAAGTCTTCAAATTTCAGCTCCGGACGGAGATAGTCAAAAAACTCCACCCGCACCTCTCTGCCATAGAGGTCAGCTGAAAAATCTAAGATATAACTCTCCACTGTCACCTGCCCAGGCCTGCCTGTCGTAGGGCGAAGCCCCACATTAGTGACCGCATAATACGCTTCATCTCCGATATACACCCGTGTCGCATATACCCCATGAGGCAGTTTCAGCACACCCTCCGGAAAGAGCATATTAATCGTCGGTGCCCCCAGTGTGCGCCCCAGTTTATATCCGTGGCGAACCGTATCTACCAAAGTATGGGGATGTCCCAGCAGTCGGTTTGCCTCTTTAATCTCACCAGCTTGTAAAAGTGTCCGAATCCGGGAGGAGGACACCGCCTCTTCATCCAGACAAACCTCTTCCACTACATCACATCCCATACCACGTGCCTCACAGGCCTCTTGAAGCAAGTCTGCTGTGCCCTCACCTTGATAGCCAAAGCGGAAATCACGCCCGCAAACCAGGTGTACCGCACCAAATTCTTTCTGCAACACCGTGACAAAATCCCGCCACCCCATCTGACGCATACGCCCGTCAAAATGGAGCAGAAGCACATCCCCGATCCCAAACAATCGCCGGATCAAATCAACCCGCCCCTCGGGAGCGTTGATAAGAGGTACAGGCTCCCCCGAAATAAACTGCCCCGGATGGGTATCAAAGCTGAGGACAAAAGGCTTTGCCTTACGCTCTCTTGCTCGCTCATTGGTGCGCTCCAAAAGAGCGGCGTGCCCCAAATGCACGCCGTCAAAAAAGCCCAATGCGATCACACGTTTCTCCTTACTCATCTGTATCTGTGTTAGCCTCCTACCCTAGTGCAAACCAATCTATCTCTTCAATATCAAAAACGGATTCCCCGTCAAGAAGTGCAATAAAATCTATCCCGATATGCTGACCAATTTCAAGGACTGCGGCATATCTTTCCTCCGAAAGGCTGTCTGCGTGAATTGTCCACAGCCAAAATTCTAATAGGATTATTTCACCACTGTCCGGCATTACCTGCGCCATAAAAAACCGAGACCCTTCCTCCATCAGAGTAAGCCATCTGACAGGCACAAATGCTATAGTCCTATCCGAATTGGCTCGTATGAGACCCGGATCTATCTCTCTGTTGTCCCCTCTTCCAAAAAACCGCACCAACTCTTCTAAGAATACGACAGCATCCAATTGAAGCAATGGACTGGTCGGGTGGCTGGAATAACCCAACCGAAGCCCGTCATGTGTAATGATCCCCTCCGGGTCACCCACACCCTCTATGGGCTCTGAAATCAGAAAGGTGTTCCCAAAAACACTCTCATAGGAGACAGCTTCAAATAAAGACCCCTCTAACAGAGCGTGGTTCACCAAGTTGAGTTCTTCCAAATCATACACAACTTCCAAACCCTCGATCAAAACTCTGCGCCGCCCTGCACAAAACAAAGCCAAGTAGCTAATCCTTCCTGTGGATTCGTGCCACTCCGCCCAAGAGAAGGCCGCTTCCGGCACGCCGATATGCTCCACGGACTGCGGCATAAAAGATGAGGCCATCGTCATTGTAATAAGCCCGGGGACGTATATGCGCAAATCCTGCTGAAATCCATCTTCTACTTGAGACGTGGATATCATCATTTCAGCATCCGCCGCCTCGTCTTGTTCCAGCTGACTCAACAAGATTTCGGCAAAATCATCCATTACCGACCAATCCTCACGTATCACCGCAAATTGGGTGAGCATACCCAATACGTCCGCTAACATTTCCAAGGCGACTTCCCCACTGATCGTGACGGTAAATACATCATCTGCTCTTGAAACCGCTTCTACGTCCGCAAGCACTTTGGGCAGATAAGAGATCAAATCAGAAAAACTTCCGCCCTCCAGTTCGGCAAAAGAAGCGCGTACATGCCGCGCTTCTCCTAAGGCATTTTCTACGATGATGGAACGCAAATCCAGATACATCGCCTCGTCTGTAAATAGCTTATCCAAACGCTCAGGAGTACGATCGTCACTGTACCACTGGGTATACCGAATCAGCGCCTTCCCATGCTCTATAGACATGGTTCCGTTTACTTCCATACGGGCAGGATATATTGCATATGTCTCCCCATCTTCATTCTCCCCTTGGGGAAGATGTTCTGACAATACAGCACCTATTTCTATATCAAGCGTTAGACCAAACACATATTCGGATAAGCCGCCCATCTCCTGCGTCAGCGCCTCATAGGCTTGTAAATCCTCACATATTGCCGCTCCGCAAGCAACCATACCTCCGGCAAGCAAGAGTACAAGAAGTAGCAGTCCAATTCGTTTCATAAGGTAGTCACCCGGCTTTCTTAAATCTGCCAAACTTGCTTACAATCCAGCAAATGAACAGTGCAATTGGGAAGGAAGCCCATGACATAATCCAAAAGTCCAGACTTATTCCCACTGCCATAAGGACGACTGAGAAAGCATAGTATAACATATCGAAAACCCTGTCAATGGAATGATTGCCTGCCCGAATCGTAGCTACACATTTAACTGCACAAATGATAAGCCATGACAGCGGGAGCGCAATCCATGCGCCTGTTATAACTTCAACGGTAATCCCAAGCGCCAATAGAAACAACAGGAACCATGGCATATGGACTTGTTCTATTTCAACTGTGTTACTGCTTTTTTTCCTTACAAGGGGGAATAGAAACACAAATAAAACCCAGGAGATCGGTCCAGCTAACCACGAGGCAAACATTGCGCCGATAAGTACCGAAGTATATACCATGATCGTCGTAATTGCCATATAAATTGCTTCTTCAAACAAAGACGCAAAGGTATGCGTAAACATTGACCCTTTATATCCGCCGCTTTTCCTTGCATCAACGGCCTCTTTAAAGAAAACGATGGTTGTCGTCAGTAAAAATAACAAAGGAGATAGAGCGCGGAGCCGATTCAAATTCCACACAGGACGACCTTGTCCATATTCTAGTTCTTCCACAAGCTCTGGCGCTATATTGTTCAAACTACCACCCAAAAAGCGAATCCCAAATTGGGCTTCCAGTATTTCTGGAACAACCAAAAGGATCACGACCAATATGCCTGTTATGGTAAAGGCATAATCTGAAAAATCCCATTTTTCAGATTTATCTTTCTGTTTCCTCTCCGACATAGGGAGTACCTCCGCAACTACATCACAAGTCACATATTCGGCTGATAAAAACTCTTAATACTCTTGAGCGTCAGCCAATCACTCTCAGTAAAAATCTCACCCAGAGCTAGAAATTCCCCGCCCTCACTATACACACGGCACCGCCCCGGCTCCCCTGCCGGACGCAGAATTTGCTGTCCGTTCCGGATCTTCTGCTCCTGCCTCTCATTCACCGTCAAGCTTGGATATTCTGCAAACAGCGTATCCACAGGCCGTAGAAACTGCGTGGGATCCTCTGCCGCTTTCAAATCGTCTAGAGTACAAGCCTCATCCAAAGAAAAAGCGCCTACCCGCGTCCGCCGGAGCGCCGCCATGGTGCCGCCTGAACCCAGAGCCTGTCCCATATCATGGCAAAGGGTCCGGATATACGTCCCCTTGGAACAGGTGATCTCCAAATCAAAACTACCCTCTGCCTCACCCAGCACACGGATATCATGAATCGTCACAGGCCGGGCTTTTCGCTCCACTTCCACGCCTTGACGTGCCAACTTGTAAAGCCGCTGGCCATCAATCTGAATCGCCGAATACATGGGCGGAACCTGCTCTATCTCCCCCTGAAACTGAGGCAAAATCGCCTCTAATTCCCCACGAGACACCGACACATTCGACTGCTCCAACACACGTCCCGTGATATCCTGGGTATCCGTCACAATCCCGGGTTGTAACCGTGCAATATAAGTCTTTGCCTCCGCCTCCGCGAACTGCGCTCCTCGCGTGGCACGTCCCACAAAGATGGTAAGTAAACCTGTCGCCATGGGATCAAGTGTCCCCGCATGTCCGATGCGCCGCTCCCGGAGAATACCTCTGAGTTTCGCCACCACATCATGGCTCGTCCAATCTGTAGGCTTGTCAATCAATAATATCCCATTCATCGGAGTGCTTCCTCTGCCGCCGCCACAATCAGCCTTACAGCCTCTTCCGGTGACGTGTCAATCTGACATCCCGCCGCCATCCGATGCCCGCCGCCGCCAAACTGCCGGCAAATAGCGTTCGCATCCACAGGAGGCCTCCCTCGGACAGATATCTTACACGCCCCCCCCGGGAGCTCTTTCACCAAAACTCCGATCCGCACACCCGCAACTTGTCCCGGCATGGCGGCTACATCGTCTAAATCATCTTCTGTCACGCCGCAGGCTGTCATGAGATCTTGCGTCAGCACCGCTATAGCAATCTGTCCATCTGCAAAATACCGCAAAGACGACAAAATCGCCCCATCCAGGGCAATACGACCCTTCGATTTGGTGCGAAATAGTTTCTTATTCACAGTCGCATGATCTGCTCCTGCCCCCACAAGTTCACTTGCCACCAGAAACGTGTGCGCTGTCACATTGGCATAAGCAAAACAGCCCGTATCCGTTGAAACCGCCACATAAAGAGGTAGCGCAACTGGGGCACTCACAGTTCCAGTGAGTGCCTGCAATACATCATAAACCGTCTCCCCGCAGGAGGCGGCATCGTCTAAGTAGGTATAGCTTGCATATCCCGTGTTTGAGGCATGGTGGTCTATGCAAAGATCAATATGTTGGACATATGCCCCCCCATTGACCTGCAATATCCCAGCATCCGCCGTATCTACTGTGACGATGGTCTGAGGCGTAAAATCCGCCGGTGCCAAATAGTCCGCCACATATTCCATATACCGCTCTGTGGTCTCCGGATTCGGAAGCATATATGCCCGCTTACCGATTTCCCTGAGTGCCGCACAAAGTCCCGCACCGCTCCCCAAGGTATCCCCATCAGGGCGGCGGTGGGTTAAGATAAGGAAGTCATCCCGCTCACGGAGCCACTGGGCAGTTTCCTTACTCGTCAGTCTCGTCGTTTCCTTCATCCGCTTCTCCAACATCTAAGTCACGCAAAATCTTCGACACATGGGCACCATGCTCCATAGACTTGTCCAGTTTAAAGCTCAGTTCCGGCGTATGCCGAATGGTAAGGACACGCCCAAGCTCCCGCCGCAGATAACCCGAAGCGGAGTGGAGCCCCTTCAGAAGCCCCTTTTCATCCTCTAGCCCCATCACACTCAAATGCACCTTGGCAAACTTGAGGTCAGGTGTGGTTTCCACTGCCACGATGCTAATCATCCCCTGCTGTACGCGAGGATCTTTCACCTCCCGCAGAAGCCGAGAAAGGGCGTGGGAAATGTCTTGGTTGATTCTTTGTAGTTTGTTAGTCGGCATATTTTATACCTCAATTTGCTCCATGGTAAAGGCCTCAATGATATCGCCGATTTTCACATCGTTGAAGTTCTCAATAGCGATACCGCACTCATAGTTTGTCGCAACTTCTTTCACATCATCCTTAAATCTGCGTAAGGAAGCCATGTTCCCCTCGTGGATCACGATGCCGTCCCGTACAAGCCGTACTTGACAGCCGCGGACAATCTTCCCGCTCTGTACATAACAGCCGCAGATCGTACCGATGTGTGACACTTTATAGGTCTCACGCACTTCCGCTTGCCCAAGGACAAGCTCTCGGAATTTCGGCGCAAGCATCCCTTTCATAGCGGCTTCAATCTCATTAATCGCGTCATAGATCACGCGGTACATCCGCATGTCAACCTTATTGCGGATCGCACTATCCTGTGCCGCAGGCTCCGGACGCACATTGAAACCGATGACAATCGCACCGGCAGTATCCGCCAGCATGATATCACTCTCATTGACAGCCCCAACCGCACAGTGAATCACACGCACGCGGACTTCTTCGTTTTGAATCTTCTCCAAAGCAATCTTAATCGCTTCCGCGGTACCTTGTACGTCTGCTTTGACGATGACGTTCAGGTCTTTAATCTCACCCTGCTTAATCTGAGCAAAGAGATCGTCCAGACTCACCTTCGCCACAGGATTCAGAGCCATCTTCTGCTCCGCTTTTCTCTGTTCAGAGAGTTCACGCGCCATCCGCTCATCCGCAACTGCGTTGAAGATATCCCCGGCGCTGGGTACCTCTGCCATACCCATAATCTCCACAGGGATTGATGGTCCCGCCGCATCGAGTTTCTCACCCCGGTCACTGGTCATCAGACGCACACGCCCAACGGCAGTACCGGCGATAATGATATCACCCTGTTTCAGCGTACCATTCTGCACAAGACCTGTCATAATTGGGCCACGACCCTTGTCAAGCCGCGCCTCAATAACTGTACCACGAGCCGCACGGTTCGGATTGGCTTTGAGCTCCTGTACCTCAGCAGTCAAGGCAACCATTTCTAAGAGTGTATCAATTCCATCCCCTGTCTTCGCTGAGATGGGTACGATAATCGTATCCCCGCCCCAGTCTTCGCTGACGAGTTCATACTCTGTAAGTTGTTGCTTGATCTTGTCCGGATTCGCGTCCGGCTTATCCATTTTGTTAATGGCAACAATAATCGGAATCTCCGCCGCTTTCGCGTGGCTGATAGACTCCACTGTCTGCGGCATGATGCCATCGTCCGCCGCTACAACTAGAATCGCGATATCCGTTACTCTCGCACCACGGGCACGCATAGAGGTAAAGGCCGCATGTCCCGGTGTGTCGAGGAAGGTGATAGGCTTGTCATTGATTTCCACCTGATACGCCCCGATGTGCTGGGTAATACCCCCGGCCTCACCATGTGCCACTTTTGCGTTGCGGATCTGGTCAAGGAGGCTGGTTTTCCCGTGGTCAACGTGACCCATGACAACCACAACCGGCGCACGCGAAACAAGATCTTCCTCTTTATCCTGGGTATCGTCAATCAACCGCTCTTCAATGGTCACAACCACTTCCCGCTCCACAACACAGCCAAGTTCCATAGCCGCAAGTGCCGCAGTGTCATAGTCAATCACATCAGAGAGAGAGGCCATAATACCATTCTTCACAAGCCAACCCACAACCTGCGCCCCGGTTTTCTTCATCCGAGAAGCAAGCTCTGATACGGAAATCTCATCGGGAATCAGTACCCGTGTCTTCGCCTTCTTCGCGGCCTCCATCTGGAGACGGGTCATCTTATCCCGCTCTTCCTGACGACGTTTCGCGCTTGGCATTTGCTTTCTCTGGTTCCGCTTACCAAACTTCTCTTTCCCCTGTTGCATATCCTTAGAACGAGAGGTAGGCACCAAGGTATCCAGCCGCTCGTCATATTTGTCCATGTTAATCGTAGCGCCCGAGGTGTCGATGACACGTTTCTCCGGCTTTTGTGTGCTCCGCGGCGCACTTGCCTTTGTATCCACAGACCCCGTCACAGCCGCAGGCGCGGGTGTGGGTGCAGGTGCAGACCCAGCAGGTGTAACCTCCGGTGCAGGTACGGCTTTTTCAGCCTCTTTCGCCTTTGGTGCCTCTTCCTGCTTTCGCTCGGGAGCCGGTGCCACATAGGTGTCAGCATAGACTTCTTCTATATTTTCAATCTGGTTCCGCTCTGTCAGATACGCAAATATCAGGTCAAGCTCCCGCTCCTCCAGAACCTGCATGTGGTTCTTCGGTTTTGTGGCATATTTTTCCAAGATCTCAGAAACATCCTTCGACCCCAGTCCAAAATCCTTCGCTACCTCGTGTACGCGGTATTTTATCATAGTCTTTTCCTCCTCTTGCCTGATTGGGTATCCCTCTGGCTACTCCCCCCGGCGGATTTTGCGGTTTTCTTTGTCTTCCGCCGCTCCGCCCGTTCATTTCGTGCTTCTAAGGCTTCTGATAGGGCATTATATCGCTCATGATCTATCAGAGCCAGTTTATTCGCAAAGGCCCAGGAAAGTCCCGGATCCAAAAACGCAACAATGGCGCAGGCGGCGCGTCCGATCGACTTGCCAAGCTCTGCCTGTGTATACGGAAGCTCCACATAGAG
>Ga0131853_10000381_pt1 | contig 81383 bp, 85 predicted proteins | sample TergutLab28metaG_FD_92764 | JGI IMG/M metagenome (GOLD analysis project Ga0131853, IMG submission 92764) | Labiotermes labralis P1 segment gut microbial communities from Petit-Saut dam, French Guiana - Lab288 P1 (version 2) (version 2) | ecosystem: Host-associated > Arthropoda: Insects >...
AAAGTACTGACAGCCCTTGCCTTACATTGGTAAGGCTGCGGCCTCTTTTCGTGGCAGGAATAAAAATTTCCGACTCAAAACTCTCCGACCTAAAGCCGCTAAAAATTCGTTTATTCGAAATTTAAGGTCGCAGGTCGTACTAGCCGTACACCAAGACCGAGAATAATTCAGTACTTTTGCCTACGGCAAAAGCGGCTAAAACGCCGTCGGACTTCTTTCCGATACATTAAGAAGCGAATTTTTAGCGGCTTTAGGCGTGTTGTACATTGTATTGCAAGGGTATGATCATTATAAATCTCTACTTAATTTCAAATGGTGAGATTTCCCAAATCTCATCAGCATATTGCTTAATAGTTCGGTCACTTGAGAACTTGCCGCTCTTAGCCACATTTGTTATAGCCATCTTTGCCCAACGCTCTTTATCCTTATAAGCTTCGAGAAGCTTAACACGAGCTTCGGCGTATGGCTCGAGGTCTTTAAGAACAAAATACTCGTCCGCTCTTGCGCCGTCTGTTCCGTTGAGTAATGATTCATATATTTCTCTAAACAAGTCATGATTAGGATCTAAAGTCCCGTTTATAAGCATAGTAAGAACCGTACGCACTCTTTGGCTAAAGTTATACAAATCCCAAGGCGAATAGGAATTATGTTTGTACATCTTGATAACTTCTTCCGCTGTAAGTCCGAAGATAAAGATGTTGTCATCTCCAACTTCTTCATGAATTTCAACATTTGCACCATCAAGAGTTCCAATAGTTACAGCTCCGTTAAGCATAAACTTCATATTACCCGTCCCGGATGCTTCCTTGCCGGCTGTTGAAATTTGCTCGCTTACATCAGTAGCCGGTATGAGTTTTTCAGCCAGGGAAACCCGATAATTTTCGATGAAAACTACTTTTATCCTACCGGCAACAGTCGGGTCATTATTTACAAGGTCTGCCACGCTGTTTATCAGCTTAATAACAAGCTTGGCAATTCTATAGCTTGCTGCCGCCTTTGCCGAGAAAATAAACGTTTGTGGAACAACTTCCTCTTGAGGGTACTTCTTAATTCTATCATATATATCAAGCACATGAAGTATGTTAAGCAGCTGTCTCTTATACAAATGCAGCCTTTTGATCTGAACGTCAAAAACGGATTCCGGGTCGATATCAATACCCATTGTGTTTTTGATATAATTCGAAAGATATATTTTGTTATTGCGCTTGACTTTCATAAATTGCTCTCGGAAGTCCGAATTCTCTTTAAGTGGGAGCAGATTTTGAAGATCGCTAAGATCAGATATCCATTTATTGCCTATATTAGTCGTAATGAGCTCTGAAAGCCCTGGGTTGCAATGAGCAAGCCATCTTCTTTGGGTTATGCCATTCGTCTTGTTATTGAATTTTTCAGGGAAGATATCATAAAAATCTGTAAGTTCTTGATATTTAAGCAAGTCAGAGTGAATTTGCGCAACACCGTTTACGGAATGACTGCCGACGATAGCAAGAAATGCCATGCGCACTTGACCGTCTGCAATAATTGCCATATTTCTGAGCTTAACAGGGTCTTCTCCGTAACGTGTTATTATATGCGCACAGAAACGCCTGTTTATCTCTTCAACTATCATATATATTCTTGGAAGCAAGCGGCTGAAAAGCTCAATCGGCCATTTCTCAAGTGCTTCTGACATAATCGTATGATTAGTATATGCGCATGTTGCCTTTGTAATTTCCCATGCCTCGTTCCATTCCATTCCATATTCATCAAGCAAAAGGCGCATAAGTTCTGCAACTGCAACAGACGGATGTGTGTCATTTAGCTGGAACTGAACCAATTCATGAAGGTTGTCCATCAAATTGCCGTCATACCCCGGTCTGAGTTCGTTCTGTATTTCATAATGGCGTCCCAGAACCCTTTGAAGTGTTGCTGAAATGAAGAAATATTGCTGCTTTAGCCTAAGTTCTTTCCCGGATATATGGTCGTCAGCAGGGTATAAAACATCTGTAAGCATTTTAGCAAGCTGTTCTTCTTCTACTGATTTTGCAAAGTTGCCTTGATTAAATGCTTGTAAATCGAAAGAATTTTTAGCCTCCGCATCCCACAGTCTTAAAGTGTTTATTGTATTGTTGTTATAACCTATTACAGGATAGTCATACGGAACAGCGATAACTGCTTGACAGTTTTCTTGAATAAATTTATACCGTCCATCTTCTTGCTTAACAGGCCTGACAGTTCCTCCAAACTTAACTTCACAGGAATATTCGGGTCGCTTAACTCCCCATATATCACCGCCTGCAAGCCAATTATCAGGATATTCAACTTGGTAACCGTTTTCTATTTTCTGTTCAAATATTCCATAGCGGTATCTTATGCCGCCGCCGTATGCGGGATATCCCATAGTTGCCATTGAATCAAGGAAACAAGCTGCTAAACGTCCAAGCCCACCGTTTCCGAGCCCAGGGTCTCTTTCTGCTTCAATTAATGCGCTATAGTCTATGCCAAGTTCTTCAAGAACTTCTTTTACTTCTTTTATCATGGAAAGATTTATTACTGCGTTGCCTAAAAATCTTCCCATCAAAAATTCCATAGAAAGATAATAAACTACTTTAACATTCTCTTCCCTATACTTATCATGAGTTAATATCCACCTATCAGAAACTATATCACGTATAGTATAAGCAAGAGCTTCATAGACCTGTTCTCCCGTTGCAGCGGAGAGCGGTTTTCGAAACATGACCTTAACATTCTCTACTATTCTATCCTTAAGCTGATCTTTCGTCATTCCAAATGAAAAATCCATATTATCACCTTTCCAATCTTTTCTGTGTTTTTACTCTATCTTATAGTATACCACATATATAGTAAATTGAACATAAGACTTTTTAAACTTGTCTAAAATAACCCTAAATTTTCAAAAAGTATATGAAAACCTATTAATATCAATACAATGCCGCCTAAAAATTCAGCTTTTGATTTAAATTTTGCACCAAATATACTCCCAAGTTTAACACCGATAGCAGATAGCATAAATGTGATAATTCCTATAAGTAACGCTGCTGTGACTATATCAACTTGCAAAAAAGCGAATGATATTCCTACTGCAAGTGCGTCTATACTTGTAGCGACTGCAAGAGGTATTATTTGAGCAGGTTTTATAGATGTAATACATTCGTCGCCTTCGCCCTTTTTTAAACTGCCAAAAATCATTTTACCGCCAAGAAAGCAAAGCAGCACAAAAGCTATCCAGTGCCCATATTCTAGTGCGCCGCCTCCTGCAAACAATGAGGCAATCAAATACCCTATAAGTGGCATAACAGCTTGAAAAATTCCAAAATATAAACCTACAGCTATTGCATTTTTAATCATAAATTTTTTGGAAGAAAGGCCGACACATATCGCAACTGCAAAGGCATCTGTTGAAAGAGCGGCTGCTGTGAAGAAAATCTCTGTTAGTCCCATTTAATGTCTCCGTTCATCATCGTTTGACTACAATATTTTTATATTGTCAGAATTTACCGAATTGTTGATTTGGTGAATGGGGCGAAAAGATGGCGGAATGAGGTTATGCACCGTTGCCAATTATATCATAAGCAGGTCTGTTCTTGTACTACTTTCCCAAATAAAGCAAAAATAATATTTGCTTGTATTATTGCTATTAATTGGTATAATAAGTATAGGGAGTGTTACCACTATTTGAAACTCTCATCTTTTTGCAGGTTTTGCTACACTTTTTTCAGCCCTTTTGCTATGCAAAAGCCGCCTTTAGCGTTCGACCTTATTGTCAGTGCATATTAAAAATTCTTGAAATACGCTCAGTATTTCTGCGAATTTTGCCTAAATTGACACAAAGTCTGCTGAAAATGTGTGTATTCCCGATAATGGGAGTATGCCCTAACTGATATAATAAGCGAGGTTTTTTTTATGCCATTATCCGAATTTAAACAAGGTTCAACGATACACATAAAAGGCGAAGCGTTACGCAATCTTTCGCTTATTACAAAGGGAAGCGTCGTGACTTCACTTAACGGACATAAGTTCCAATTCGAAAAAGGGTCAGCACTTGGTCTTTATGATATACATTCAGGAAATCATAGCCACACATATATTGCCGCTTCAGATGTTGCTGTATTTCAATACCCATATTCTAATTTTAACGCCTTAGATGCAATGTTTTATGAAAATGCGGATGCGGCGCAGTTGATAACAAATGCTATGCTGAACCAAATTTCAGAATTGCTTCAATATAGGCGTGCGTTAAAGCAAGAAGCTGACAGTGCAGACGAATTAGTTGGTGAAGTATACTCTAGGTATGAAGAGCTTTGTAAACAGTATGCCCTTACTCCTAAAAAACTTCCCGGAATTTCAAAAATTGCACCGTTTTCAGGAGATGATCCGGTAGAAAATTGGCTTCAAAACTACTATCTGGAAGTAAAAGGGCTAGATCCTGCAATATACAAAGGGGTTTTCTATGGTAAGCCCGCGATATCATCGGAATTCATTCGCCGAGGAGCAGGAGATATCCATCTGGTGTTACAGTCTTGCGCAATTTATCAAGAGTATCTAACTGGTATGTCTAAATTCTTCTTAAACAGCGATGATCACGATTTATTTTCTCTTATTTCTGAACTGCATTTCCAATCGATAAACATCAAGGGAGCATATGAAGCTGTAGGGTCATTTATGACTATGCTAACAACATTATTGCCGAATATGACAGGAATTGACCTTGAAAAATATGACGAACGTTTAAAAACATATAAAGACAAGCTTTCAGTTAAGCATGAATCTCAAGAAATAACTGATGCTCCGACAGGTCAAGGCCTGAAACAGAACTTGGCAGACTCGTTGGACATTATATTAAACTATTCTGAATGGGATGAAGAAACATGCACTAAATTTACAAAGCTTATTAAAGATTACACAAAGCTTTCTGACAGAGGAAGCTCTGATGATGCTGTAAACCGCTTGCGCAGGAGCTTAACCGAGATTTTTTATAATTTGTACAGACTTGTATTTGTGAAAAGCCTTAATGATTCTAACACACCGACAATTATTAAGATGTTTCTTAACTTTGGGTATGTTGATGCTGAGCTTGCGGGTTACGAAAATGCGGATTTCTTATACTCAATAGCTGACTCACTAAAAGGTGACCCGGAATCAGGGATTTATACAATTTCCGAGTGGCTTACCGCAGTATTTTGTGGAAAAAAAGAGCCTAGCAAAAATGAATTTGACATGGACTATCCTGCCCATGTTCGGGAATTAAGGACAACCGGTAAGATAACAGAAAAAGAAGAAGCTAACCTTTTGGCTGATCCGGATAAAAAGTTAGAATTTGAAATGGAAAATATGTTCCCATCTGTAAACAAAATTACATGTGGTAGGATAACAACATTCTGTCCGCTGTTTTCAGATAATAACGCACAGCGCAACATTGAATCATCATTAGTTACGCCTGATCAAATTAAAGAAATTATTAATGAAATACGCAGTATTGATTTTTCAGCGTTTTATCGAGGAACAATTTTCTCTAGCGAAGAGATTGGTGTATCTAGGGAGATTGTTAACGTTGAAATACTACCAAATATTATATTAATGCCTAATATTGGAGCAAGAGGCGTTATGTGGCAAGAAATTGAAGGCAGAAATCGTGCTTCAAAAGCTCGTATTTTTATGCCTATAATATTACAGAGTGACTTAAAAACGTTAACGATACGCCTAACAGGTGAATTTAGGTGGGAAATGTGCAAGCGCATTCAAGGTGCACGTTGGAACGACTTATCAGACCCTTCGCTTACCAGTGAATTTTGCGATTACCTTCAATTTTATAAAGGCAACCGTGAACTTTCTTCAGAAGTTAAAGAATCAATTAAATTGGAACTTTCACGTGCAAACAATAACTACAGAAATGTGTTTATCTCAAACTATTCTGACTGGCTGACGTATGAATCAAACGGTTCACCACGCCTTAATAAAAATGTTCGCCGGATGATGATAACATACTGCCCTTTTACAGCGGCGATACGGGAAAAATTGATGATGAATTCTCAATATACAGATTTGCTTAACAAATATAATTTTAAACAGCAACAGCGTGAACAGCAGCTTTCAAGGCTTATTCAAAAAGTTGGCAAAACAACTAAAAATATTCCGCAGGAATTGCTAGGAGAGTTTGAATTTGCGAAGATGTAGGTTCTTAATTCGTTAAAGACCCCAAAAACAGGCAAGATGATCATTCCATCTCTGCCTGTTTTTGGGGTCTTTAGATTTGTGAACTATAGCGATATAAAAAACGCCAATCAATAGTTAAAAAATACATCTATTTTTCTTTTCTCTGTATTTTTTCCCCATCAAGCCCGGTTCTTGTATTCATAAGCAAAAAGGCTATCAGTATAACAATCATATTGATTACTACTATTTGAATGCTCTCTGTGAGATTAGCTATATTCCCTTCCCGTATGACCACCGTAATTTGCATCGTGTAGGTAAAGTGGAAAATGTTTGCTAAAACTTCGTTAGCTTCAGCAAAAATTGGACCTACGCCTAATAATAGCCCTATAATTCCTGTAAAACCTCCAATTTTTGATAAGCTTAGCGTTATACCAAGAAGCATGGATGTGACTGCACCAAGTAAGGAAATTATTAAAAAGCCAGCCATTTCCTCGCCTGAATATTGAAGCATAATTCCGAAACAGGCAATTGCTCCAATGGATATAATCAGAAGGGCTGTACATGTGCCAATTAGGTATTGGTAAGGCTTAACGCCTGCCATTCCCATAAACCTTAAGTTCATCGTACTGCGGTCTTCCATTATAAATCCGGATGATGTCGCTATCATTGATATACCGATAAACATAACAACAAATTGCGATATTATTAAATGTCTATCTGTTGCGGCATCGGCAACTAATAGTAAAATAAAAAACGGGATTCCTAAGAAAAACATAGGTGCGCCATACATGGCAGGATTTTTAAAAAAACTTTGCATTTGCTTTATAAAAACAGCATTAATGTTTCTCATAGCTGCACCCCCGTTAACTGCAAAAATACTGCCTCTAAATTTGGAACAGTATGCACTGCGTCATAACGTTTACAAATTTCATTAGGGTTGCCCTGTTCAACTATCTTACCATTGTGTAAAAGGGCAATGCGGTCGCAAAGCTTCAATGCTTCATCCATATTATGCGTGGTTAGAAAAATCGTAGCTCCCTGTTCCCTAAGCTCTTGAAGAAGACGGCATACCCCTTTAGATGTGCCGGGATCTAATGCACTTGTAGGTTCATCCAAAAATAAAAGTTTTGGTTCATACAAAATAGCACGTGCAAGAGCGAGTCTTTGTGTCATGCCTCGGGATAGCTTATCTACAGTTTTCTTTGCGGAATCAGCCAACCCAACAGTTTCAAGCACTTGCATAGGTTTGTTTTTTGGAAGCCCATAAATTCTTGCATATAGGTTCAGGTTTTCGATGCATGTTAGATGAGGGTACAGACCGCCAATATCAAGCATAATTCCCATTTCACTGGGATGAGCCAAAACCTCTTTTTTGCCGCTGTCTTCTTTTACCTGGTTGGTAAGAATATTTATGATTGTCGTTTTTCCTGCTCCGGATGGACCTAGTAAGCCAAAAATTTCACCTTCTTTAACGTTAAAGTTAACATCTGACAAAACAGTTTGCTTGCCGAACTTCTTTTCTATATTTTCCATTTTAATCATTATATGATCCCCTTTATTCATCCCATGAAGAGTTGGCAAAGCCTTCATAAACATCTTTTGGGAAAATAGGTTCTGATAATGCTTCATGTGTTTCTTGCGTAATTTGACCGGAAATACACTCTTCACCTGCACGGCTAACTATTTCAAGATAAGCGTCTGTTAGCTCTTTAAGTTCCGGGTCAGGGATGCTAAAAAGTTCACCTTGGCCACAGAAAATAGAGAATTCTTCATATTTGCTGTCCCCGCCATGTTCTAACAGCTTAATGATGCTGTCGTAATTTTTTTCAGCAGTCCAGAAACCACATGTTGAAATAAAGAAATGTCTTTGGTGAGAAAGGTCATGCCTAAGCGGATGCCTGCCTGTTTCAGATTCTGTCATCATTTCAGGTAATGCTATAGGCAGTTGTCTATCCATAAAGCATTTCATTTCACCCGGGAAGCCGCAGCTATATAATGGGAAAGACCAAATTACTACATCTGAGGCGATAATCTTTGGTAAGAAATCCGCCATATCATCTTTTATAACACATTCTCCTGGGGTTTTAGTCCAGCAAGAAAAACATCCCTTACAGCCTTTTACGTTAGCTGTTGATATATCAATTATTTCTGCGTCTGTCCATTTTGCGCCTTCTAAAAATGCTCGGGTTAAATACATGGTGTTGCTGCTTTCTCCTCTTGGCGAACCGTTTACGACTGTAACTTTCATTATTGTTCCTCCTCTAATATAGCAATAGCCTTAGTTGACCATTCTGTTGCTGCCTTACAAGATATTTCTCCATGTAATGCTGTTAATCTCCAGTATGTTGTATGTTTGGGGTAGATATTTGCCTCTGCTGCAATCATATTTTGAACCTCGATTAACTCATGACCGTAGGCGATAGCTCTCTCCCTGTATTCTTTTAACAATTTTATTGTTTGTTCTTTCCCGGCTTCACCTGCAAAAAAAATTCGCATTAAAAATGAACTTTTTGCACCGCCGCCTAAACTTATATCAGGTGATGACAGCCAATTCAATAATTCTGACTTGCCTAAAGGAGTGATTGAATAAACCCGCTTGTTAGGTTTTTCCTCTTGCAAAACCCGTTCACTGGTTAACCAGCCCTCATCTTCCATTTTGCCAAGTTCCCTGTATATGTGGCTGCTCTTTGCTTGCCAGAAATGGGCTAAAGAATTTTTGAAAAATTTGTCCAGATCGTAGCCCGTTGTAGGGCCTTCGCAGTTTAACAAACCTAACAGACCGTGCTTTAGTGACATAATATTCTCCTTTGTTTATATTCAACAAGTTTAATATAGCATGATTTGAATATTGTGTCAAGAGGAAATTTTTGATTTTTTGAAAAATTCTGATAAAATACTTTCTAGGCTCATATAGTTCATAATAGTTCATATAGTTAAATGAATTCAAAGAGGTGATATTAGTGAAACCTATAATTTTAGTGACTACAAATGTTGATACAACGGATCAAAAGTATAACAGAATAAGCAGAGATTATTGCACGTCTATAATATCTTCGGGGGGAATACCAATTATTGTAGATTATGCTCTGATAAATGACATTGACCGTTTGGATAATTTAGCAGACGGATTGTTATTAACAGGCGGCGGTGATATACATTCAAGATATTTTAACGAACCGTTGCACGAAAAGGCAAACTTAATTGTAGAGGAGCGGGATGATTTTGAAATTGGTTTGTTTTTAAAGGCGTTTGAGAGAAACATGCCAATACTAGGAATTTGCCGTGGCTCTCAGTTGATAAATATTGCGCTTGGCGGTAACCTTATACAGCATATAGATGGGCATGATTATTTTGATAAAAGGTTTGAGCATGTTCATAGTGTTGATATTAAAAATGATTCGTTGTTGTATGATATAATAGGTGAACAAAAACTTTTAGTGAATTCTGTGCATCATCAATGTGTGGGGAGGACTCCTTCAGATTTTCATATCTCAGCTTATTCAGAAGATGGTGTGGTCGAAGCGATTGAGCATAAAAGCAAACGATTTGTACTGGGGGTGCAATGGCATCCGGAAATACTTTCTGAGAAATATTTGCAGCATAAAAAATTATTTGATCGGTTTATAAAAGAGTGCTGCAATTGATGTTACAGACGGTAGCAAAACACAATTTTCAGAAAAAATTAAATTTTCTTTCATAAACTCTTCACATTTACCATTTAAAATTGTATAATCAGTGATTGTAAAGTATTATAATCTCCCAAGAGGAGGTTAAGGCGGGGAATTGATGAATTTGCCGCATTAATAAAACAAACCATAAGCCATATTACGAAAGGAAATTTAAAACCATGAGAAAAATTAACAAGAAGAGTGATTATAAAAAACCTATCATCATTACGATTTCTGCACTTTTAGTAATTGCACTTGGAATTTGGGGCATAGTTTATCTTACTACTGAAAGGGTTACGGCAAGAAATATATCAAACTATGTAACTTTGGGTCAGTATTTGGGTATTGAATATGAGCCGATTTCTATAGAGGTAACTGACGAAGATGTTGAGGACAGAATAAATTCTACTTTAGGTGGTTTCGTTGAACAAGTCGAAGTGACTGACAGAGCAGTGCGTGACGGCGACGTTGTAATTATTGATTTTGCAGGATTTCAAGACGGAGTCCAGTTCCCTGGCGGAACCGCTGAAGAACAGAGATTACACATAGGCTCAGGTCAGTTTATTCCCGGTTTTGAAGAGCAAATAATCGGTTATTATATCGGAGACGAATTTGATATATATTTAACTTTCCCGGAGGACTATCACGCAGAAGAGCTTGCAGGTGCAGATGTTATCTTTACTATTAACCTAAGAGAAATCATAGAAGAAATTATACCGGAACTTACTGATGAGTTTGTAAGCGAAAACTTTGGTGTAACAGTTACAGAATATAGAAACCAAGTTCGTGAAACATTACAAGCTGAGCGGGAAGACGCAGCTGAAAACGGAAGAATAAACGCTATTTGGAGCATGATAATGGATAATGCAACAATCCATAGACTTCCGCAAAATGAATTAAACGAAGCGATGGAACGTTCGCTTATTGAACAAGAGAATTTTGCGGCAATGTTCGGTATGAACCTTGCATCTTTAGCATCTGATTTTTATGGAATGACAATTTCGGAATTTATTGAGTTTGAAATAAGACCTATGGCAGAGCAGTCTGTTAGCCAAGATTTAGTTTTAAGAGCTATTGCCTTTACAGAAGGCATTGATATTTCAGACGCAGAACTTAACGAAGGTGCAGCAAGATTTGCCGAGGAATTCGAATTTGAAAGTGCTGCACAATTTATTGAACTAAATGGCAGAGATATTATTAGGCTTCAGCTAATAACCGAGAGAGTTTTAGAACTTGTACTTGCTAATGCGGTTGCGGTAAATTAATTATCTGACTTTTAAAAAAAGAGTGGTATCGTGTATATTGATCATTGGCAACAAATAACTATACTTATTTTATTACTTATATGCTCAGCTTTCTTTTCTTTAGCAGAGATTTCTCTTGCAAAGCTTAGCAAGTTGCGTATAAGAAATATGCAAAACGAAGGTATAAAATCAGCCAAAATTATACAGAAAATTGTTGAAAATCCAAATAAGCTTACAAGCACAATTTTGATAGGAAACAGTATTGTAACTATTTCAGCATCGACTTTAGCTGCTTCTATAGCTATGGATTCATTTGGCGACAATAACATCGCCCTTGGTATTACGACAGCCGTGTTGACGGTTATAGTCCTTATTTTTTGCGAGATCACCCCTAAGATTATTGCTCAGCAAAATGCTGAAAAAGTATCTGCGATTGTGGCAGGACCTATTAGGTTCTGCCTCTGGCTTTTTTCTCCGATAGCTGTTGTTTTAGGCGTTATTACTAATTTTCTTGTGAAAATTATGGGCGGAGGCGAGTCAAATGACGAGCCGGATGTTACAGAAGCCTACATTAAAACAATGGTTGATGTCAGCGTAGAAGAAGGCGTTTTAAAAGGCGATGAACAAGAAATGATAAATAATGTTGTGAACTTCGACGACTTTGTTGCAAGAGGTGTTATGACACCAAGGATGGATATTATTGCTGTATCAGTCGATGCAGCTCCTCTAGAAATTGAAGAAGTTTTTGATTATGAGAGATTTTCAAGGCTTCCTGTTTATAAAGAAACAACCGATAATGTCGTTGGGATTTTGTACCTTAAAGATTTTGTTTTTTGGGATAAAGATAAGCCTTTCAATATAGAAAGCTGTATGAGAGAGCCGTTTTTTACATATGAAACAAAGCCTACAAGAGATCTTTTTGCGGTTATGCGTAATGAATCTATTCATATGGCTGTTGTTCTTGATGAATATGGCTGCACGTCCGGGCTTGTTACGATGGAAGATTTAATTGAGGAAATAGTAGGTGAAATATATGACGAGGACGACGACGACGAACTGGATATAGAGAATATTTCCGATACGGAGTTTTTTGTTCTTGGAGAAACAAGAATAGATGAAGTAAACGAGGCTATAAAAACAGATATACAGCCGGGAGATTTTGAGTCTATAGGCGGTTATGTTTTAGGGCAAATGGGACGTATTCCTGAAAAAGACGATAAAGTTGATATAAATGGATTTACATTTGTTGTCTGGGAAATTGATAAGCATCGGATTGAAAAGCTTAAGATTATTAAAAATATAGACGAATCGGAAGTAACACATGAATAGTAAGGAGAATATCCAAATGATGAACGTGTTTTTTGTATCTTTAGGATGCGATAAGAACCTAGTTGATAGTGAAGTAATGCTTGGGATTTTATCCGATAACGGATTCACTATAATTGATGATGAAACAAAGGCGGATGTTATTATCGTTAACACATGTGCCTTTATTTCTGATGCAACCGAAGAAGGGATTCAAACTATTATTGAAATGGGCAATCAAAAAATGGAAGGGCTTTGCAAAGCACTTATAGTTACAGGCTGTATGGCAAAGCGTTACCAAGATCAAATATTTGAAGAACTTCCTGAAATTGATGCAATACTCGGACCTAAAGATTATGAAGCTATTGCAGATGTTCTTGTAAAAGTTAAAAATGGGGAAAAAGCGATATCTCTTCTTTCGGAAAGCAATGTAAATGAAGATAAGCCGCAAAAGCGGATTTTGAGCACAGCGGGATATTATGCCTTTTTAAAAATAGCAGAAGGCTGTGATAATAGTTGTACATATTGTACGATTCCGGCTATTCGCGGCAAGTATAAAAGCCGGCGTTTGGAAGTGTTGGTTGAAGAGGCTGCCTTGCTTGCTAAGCAAGGTGTTAAAGAGCTTATACTTGTTGCGCAAGATACAGGTTACTACGGTAAAGATATTTATGGTGAATATCGGCTTGCTGAGCTCCTTAACAAACTGTCTGAAATTGATGGTATTGAATGGATAAGAATTTTATATTGCTACCCTGAGCGTATCAATGATGCGCTCGTATCAGAAATGAAAAATAACGAAAAAATATGTAAATATATCGACATGCCAATTCAACATGCCGATGACAACATCCTTAAACACATGGGGCGGAAGTGTTTATTAGGCGACTTGAGAAAAGCCATTAATGCGCTTAGAGGTTCAATACCCGAAATTGTCATAAGGACGACTGTTATAGTCGGATTTCCGGGCGAAACAGAGCAGCAGTTTGAAAATCTTATTACGTTCATGGATGAGATTAAGTTTGATAAGCTTGGGGCATTTGAATATTCTCCTGAAGAAGGCACGGCGGCTGTAAATCTTAGTGGTCATGTCGAAGACGGTATCAAGCAGCAACGCAAAAATTTGGTGATGGAAAAGCAGCGTAATATATCTTATGATCTTAACCAAGCAAAAGTTGGTAAAGCTTATAAGGTAATAACTGACGGTTATTTGCCTGACAGAGATGTATACGTCGGCAGAAGTTATATGGACAGCTTCGAAATTGATGGTATGGTATTTTTTACATCAGACAAAGAGCTTTTAGCAGGGGATTTTGTTAATGTAAAAATAACTGCTGCTGCGGATTATGATTTAATAGGGGAACTATTAGAATAGGTCATTATGCCAGTATCGGAAGTACACAAAAAATGACCGCCCTATCTAGATCTCAATCGCAACAGCATGGGCGATAGCCGGGATGCTTTCGCCTTGCAGCGCACTCGTTTGACTCATAAGTGCGCCTGTTGGGATAAATAATAGTTTTTTTATCTTCCCTTTTTTTAGCTGATCGTAAAAATATCCTGCGAAAGTAACCGCAGAGCATCCACATCCGCTTCCCCCGGAATGTGTATCCTGGGCTTCTTTGTCGAATATCAAAATTCCGCAGTCTGTGTAATTTTCTCCAAGTGTGTGCCCTTCATCCGGCATAAGTTTCTTTACAAGTTCATGCCCTATATAACCTAAATCTCCGGTTGCTATCAGGTCATAATAATTAGGGTCTCTGCCTGTGTCTTTAAAATGTGCGCTTAAAACATCAATTGCGGCGGGGCTCATTGCTGCACCCATGTTATTTGAATCTTTTATACCCATATCAACAATTTTTCCTGTTGTTATATGCGTTATATAAGGACCTTCGCCGTCTTTTTCTAAAATACAGGATCCGCTTCCTGAAACAGTCCAAGTGCTTGTCGGCGGGCGTTGTGTTCCAAGTTCTAAAGGAAACCTAAATTGTTTTTCAGCAGAGCAAAAATGGCTAGACGCCCCAGCTATTACAGTATTTGCATATCCTCCATCAATCAGCATTGAGCCTAAGCTCATAGCTTCACCCATAGTCGAGCAAGCACCAAAAAGCCCAAAAAACGGTATTTGCAAGTCTCTTATCCCAAAATTCGTCCCCATGCTTTGATTTAATAAGTCGCCTGATAATATATAGTTGATGTCTTCAGGAGTTTTGTTTGCTTTTTTGATTAAATTCTCGAATGACTTTTTAGCCATTGCACTTTCGGCCTTTTCCCAAGAATCTTCGCCAATCAGACCATCCTCTGTAATAATGTCGAAATATTCTCTGAGCGGACCTTCTCCCTCTTTTGTACCAACTACTGATGAGGCCGTTGATATGCTTACCGGGTTTTCCAATTTTATCGTTCTGCTTCCTAATCTTTTATTCAAAATTAGTCCCTCCTACTTTAGAAAATAATAGATAATACCGACCAAAACCGAGCTTAGTACGCCGTATAATATAACGGGTCCTGCAACTATAAACATTTTTGCACCGAGCCCAAGCACAAGTCCTTCTTTTTTAAACTCAATAGTTGGTGCAGCAACTGCGTTAGCAAAGCCTGTAACAGGGACTATACTACCTGCGCCCGCAAATTTCCCGAGCTTATCGTAAATGCCAAAGCCTGTTAAAATTACTCCGGCTAAAACCAAAATAACTGTAGTGTACGTGCCTGCAAGTTCCTTTTCAATTCCATATCCAATGATTATGTTGATTATGAATTGCCCTAAAACACAAATAAGCCCGCCGACTATAAAAGCCTTTATACAGTTAGTTAGAATCGGGCTATTTGGCGAGACTTCTTCAACTAATTGTTTGTAGTCTTCCTTCCCTTTTTGAGTTTGGTTCATTAAATTCCCTCCTTATTTCCTATGGTTTAGGTGTAAAAAAACCATCAACGGTAAAATACAATATAGCCCCGACAAACTTCCCTATAGCTAGCGCAAAAATAAAAAACGAAAGCCCTTTTTCTATTTTAATGCGCCTTGTAAGTATTGGGATTACGTTTAAAACTTCAGCTAATGACATTGACAGGCAGGCAAAGAATACCCCTCCGAAAAACCCTGCCGCAATTGCTATAAGCCACCCAAGCGGCAGATGATAGTCAATCATCATTGTCGTCGCACCTAATATTACACCAAAAATTATCGCTTCTTCATAAAGCATAATATATCGCTGTGTACCTGTTTTTTCTGCCAAACGCTGTACAATACCAAGAATTGTTATAAATGCAACAACCGCACCGGATATAATAAGTCCTGTGCCAAATCCGAACAGCACAGTTAACCCCTGCTTAGCTATTGTCATTTTGAATCTCCTCCTCTTCTTGCTTAATTGTGCCTAGTTTATCAATGATTGCATCATTTACATTTTTTTCGTATCCGGGCATTTCCACTTCTATAGGCGTTAAATCCGTAGTAATCCGTCGCCCGAGAAAATGATTAAAAAACACAATAATTCCAAAAGCGAGCCCGATAGAGTAGGGGATTTCAACCAGGAGTGGGCTGTCTGTCCTTACTCTAAACAATATGAAATAAAAATTTTCAAGCACCGTACTCATTTCAGAATCTGTATGAAAACTCATTATAGCCGCAAGTGAACCTATAAATAGCGTCAGTGTAACAAAGCTAATTTTTATCCACTTTAGATACGGTTTTTCCTTGGTTTTTTCCTTTTTGTATTCAATAATTGTGTCCATTTCGCCAAGATTTTGCACACTTATATCTGGGTATGCTTTTTTTATCACCTTGACAATTTCTGTAACCGGAATAAGGTAAAAACTTTTGTCAGATTTTTTTTGCCCTTTACCCTTCTTGCCAAATTCCTGATTTTCTGCCCTATTGTCAATTTTTTCAATATCCAAAACTGACAATTTCTTAACTTTATCCGCAACATCTTTTGTTGCTATAACTTCTGTAATATCTTCAATTAAAACCTTAGCTCTGCCTATCATAGACGCTTTTTTCGGCGGCTTAATGTAAATATCCAACAAAAACACCATCCTTTTATCTCTCAAACTATTATTAACAAAATGTTGAATTTAATTATTATTATTTTTTGGATTTTTATGTATTGGTAAAGCTAAAGGAGTATATAATATCTACGAAATTAGAAATACAAAAAATATCGGGAGGATGATTATAAAATGAAAAATTACGGATTGTTTAAGAAGCTTTTGCTTTTAACTGCTGTAATATCTATTCAAGCTGTTTTTCTGTGTCAAAGTGTTCTTGCTTTTGATGGGTTTTCGATTTATGGTATCATTGATGAAGATATACTGCTGCGGAATTACATTGCAACTGAGCTCGAAATGATGGCAAATCCGGAATCTGAATTTAGAATAGTTATGAACGCAGACGGAAGTGTCACGGGGATAGACTCAAGTGGATATCAAGTTACAGCGGGAGGGAAATGGCCAAAAAATAACATAACAAGAAACCTTCCGCCGCCAAGAGAAGTTGATTATCTTGTTTATAATGAAGAACATGACAGCTTCACAGCTGTTTGGAGTACAACATCAAAAGGTTACAAAGAGTATGTTGAAATGCTGGAAAATTGTGGGTTTGGTGTATATTCGCAAGAAATTGAAATCTACCTGGACGATGAAGAGCTTCACTCATATTCTGTCATTGGTTTTAACGGGATGACTGTTGAATTGCTTTTTTTAGAAGGTGCAGTCACTATGAATGCTCAGTATCCAAGCTTGGCATATAGATATTAGACGGGGCAAGATGCGCTATAATTACTATAGCGCTACATAAAACAAAACACAGAAATAATGCACTATACTTCCCGCAAGAACAAATAAGTGCCAGATAGAATGAGCGTATTTTAATTTTTTCATTTTATAAAATATAACGCCAACTGTATAGAAAAGCCCGCCAAGTGCAAGCAAAATAAGTCCGTTTGTCGGCATATTTTCCACTAAAGGTCTAAATGCGAAAACAATTGCCCATCCCATCCCTAAATAACAAATGAGCGAAAAACGCTTAAACTTTTCAAGATTTAATGACTTGAGTATTATCCCTATAATTGCTGCTCCCCAAATAGCACCGAATAAAGCCCATCCTACTCCACCTCTTAATGTTACGAGCGTAAAGGGGGTGTATGTGCCTGCGATAAGGAGAAAAACCCCGCAATGGTCAAAAATTCTAAATAACGCTTTGACTTTTTCGTTTGTGAATGAGTGATATAACGTTGACATTGTGTAGAGCAATATAAGACATAGACCATAAATTGCACAAGCAACAATTACCCAAGGATCTCTTGACAGTCCGGCAAAAACTGCAAGCACAGACGCACCGGCTATTGCTAAAACTGTTCCTACTCCATGCGCAACAGAGCTGAATATTTCTTCACCTAAAGTATAAAACTTATTTGTCCAAGGACGAACTGATCTTAATTCTCCCATAATCACACCTCATTTTATAAACATTTGTTGCAATCGCCATGGTAAATAATAAGTATTATATCAAATTTATTGATTTAGTGCAATGAAAGTGATATAATTTTATAAGATGCATTTTTGAAGGGAAGGATTTGTTTATGAAAAGTCCATATATGGTTTTTATAGGGCATGGAAGCCTTAAATTTGTTACAAAATCAGGCAAAGTAATATATGTTGACCCTGCTTTTCCCGGAGGGGATTATTCTCAGCCAGCAGATATGATTCTTATAACTCATTTTCATGGCGACCATGATAGGGAAGATATTGTTACAAAGGCAAAAGGATGTTTTACTTTTTCTTCAAAAGATGCAATTAATGGTGGGATTTATAACGTTATAGAAAGAGACGGCGTAAAAATTACACCTGTTGAGGCTTATAATAAAAATCACAGCCGTGAAGAATGCGTTGGATATGTTTTAAGTTTTGACGGGTTAAACGTATATTGCTCAGGCGACACATCAAAAACTGATGATATGGTAAACAAATTACCCCATATGAACATTGACTATGCGTTTTTACCAATTGATGGATTTTACAATATGGATCCAAAAGAAGCAAGCGAATGTGCCAAAATTATAAATGCACGCTATGTGCTGCCAATTCACAACGACCCTAAATCAATGGAAACAGGTGAATTTTTTGAAACAGGGCTTGATGATTTTGACCATAGCGGCAAAATTGTGCTAAAGCATGGAGAGATGCTTGAGCTTAAAGAATAAAGCCTTGTTATTGTATAAAATCCACGGAGGGATAAAGTATGAGACTTACATCAGCAAATTCATTCAATAATCTGACAAGTTCATTTAACCGAGCGGCTTCATTGCAATCAGAAGAAAATAAAAACGACCAAAACAGCCAAACGATAAGCGTCAGAGATCGTAAAAATCGTCAGTCTGATATTTTAAGGATTCAAAGAGATAAAAACGAAATGAAAATACGTGAACGTGAAGATGCTATGATACAGAAGATTCAAGACCAAATTATGAATGTTATAGAGGCTGATCTGGATTTTGACAGTAGAGGGCGTATGGTTGAATACTTAGAGTCCGAAATAGAGCATATATTAACACAACGGAAAACCCGTGAAGAAGAGCGGCTTCAGCTAGAGCTAAAAGAGCGGAAAGCCGAAATTGAAAAAGAGCGGTATGAAGCAGAAAAAGCTCGCCTCGAAATGAACGAAAAATTTAGAGGTATAGCTAACCAGGAAGATACAGAAGAAGCTCTTCGTCGTGAGGATATAAGAAATTTAGTGCAAATTTCTATATCGCTTGATTCAATGAGTGCCTTTAGGCAGTCAAGGGCTCGCATGGCATCGGAAGCCGGGCACTTAGAGGCTGAGATTGATAATGCGCCTAATGGTAGTGCTAATCCAAATGACTTTAGAAATACGCAGCTGACAAAGCTGACCAAAGGCATAGCCGGGTTGGATACCTCTATCAATTTGGAAATCGGAAAAATAAATGATGGTGTAGCTAGCTGGGCTGCAAACAGGAATAGTATTATCATAAATTCTGACAATGATTCGGTATTCAATGAAAAAGCCAAAATGGACGATATAGCTAGTAATAGTAGCAAGCTGTCTCAAAATCAAGATATGGGCATAGCTGATAGTGTTGATTTATATGTTTAGCGGCTTTTTTATGCTGTTAATTTATAGTTTAAAATTCGCTATAAGACGAGCTTTTAACCAATATAAGCATAGTTATAGATGTTAAAATCCAAAATAAAATCTTTACAACATTAAAAATTGTGATAAAATAGACGGAATGAAAAAAATATCAAGAACTTGCCCAATATCCTTTTTTCGTTGCAGATTAAAAATCATCTGAGAGGGAGACTTAAAAAATATCGGACAGGCTCTAAGAGTGAGTGTGGAGGAAACGATGCCTAATATTGACAGTATTAAGAAAATTATGATAATTGGTTCAGGTCCGATAGTTATCGGCCAGGCTTGCGAATTCGATTATTCGGGAACCCAGGCTTGTAAAGCATTAAAAAACCTGGGATATGAGGTTGTTCTTGTTAATTCAAACCCTGCAACTATTATGACAGATCCCGACACTGCGGATATTACCTATATTGAACCGTTAAACCCTAACAGATTAAAAGAGATTATTAAAAAAGAACGCCCCTGTGCTTTACTGCCTAATCTTGGCGGACAGTCGGGGCTTAATTTAAGCCTTGAATTGGAAAAAATGGGCATCCTTAAAGAGTATGGAGTTAAAGTTATCGGAATTAACGTAGATGCTATCGAACGTGGAGAAGATAGGATTATTTTCAAAGAAACAATGGATAAAATCGGAGTTGAAATGGCAGCGAGCGAACCGGCTTATACCGTTGATGAAGCTGTTGCTATAGCAGATAAGCTGTCTTACCCTATAGTGATTCGCCCTGCATATACAATGGGTGGCGCAGGTGGAGGCATTTGCCAAAATGAAGAAGAACTGCGTAACACAGCGGAAAAAGGCATTGCTGCCAGTATGATAGGTCAGATTCTGGTCGAGGAATCGCTCCTTGGTTGGCAAGAGCTTGAAGTAGAGGTTATAAGAGATAAAACGGGACATAAAATAGTTGCTTGTTTCATTGAAAATGTTGACCCAATGGGTATACATACAGGGGATTCATTTTGTGTTGCACCATATATGAACATATCAAAAGAGCTTGAAGATCGCTTAAAAGATATATCATTTAGAATTGCTGAGGAAGTCGAAATTATCGGTGGTTCTAACGTGCAGCTTGCATACAATCCAAAAACTGACAGGATCGTTGTAATAGAAATAAACCCGCGTACTTCACGTTCATCGGCTTTAGCTTCAAAAGCGACGGGTTTCCCGATTGCATATGTTTCCGCTCTTCTTGCAGTAGGGCTTACTCTTGAGGAGATACCATGGTGCGGCGGAAATAATTTAAGCGAATATACACCTTCTGATGATTATGTAGTCGTTAAATTTCCAAGATTTGCCTTTGATAAATTTAAAGATGCGGAAGATCAACTAGGAACGCAAATGAAAGCCGTCGGCGAGGTTATGGCAATAGGTAAAAATTTTAACGAAGCGTTTTTAAAAGCTATCCGTTCACTTGAGGCAAGAAGATGGGGTCTTGGGCTTGTTGATGATTTCTGTGATAAATCCAAGGAAGAGCTTCTCCAACTAGCTGATGGATTTACAAGTGAACGCCAGTTTATAATTTATGAAGCAATGAAAAAGGGCGCAACTGTTGACGAAGTAAATGCAATAACTCATATAAACAAAAACTTCCTGGAGCAGGTTTATAAGTTGGTTAAAATCGAAAAAGAGCTTGTTGATTACGGTTTTGATAATGTTCCAAAGGATGTTTTCTTAAATGCTAAACAAAACGGCTTCTCGGACATGTATATGGCTAAGCTTTGGGGCAAAAGGGAAAACGATGTCATTAAAAAGCGTCTTGATGACTTTGAAATCAAACAAAAATGGCAAGGAATCCCTGTAAGCGGGATATCCTATGATTCATCATACTACTTCTCTTCTTATAACCTTACGGAAGACATATCGGTGGAAGAATCAAATAAAAAAGTGCTTATACTCGGAAGCGGTCCTAATAGAATAGGTCAGGGTGTTGAGTTTGATTATTGCTGTGTTCATGCAGCCTTTGCACTTCGTGAAATGGGCTTCACCACGATAATGGTAAATTGTAACCCTGAAACAGTTTCGACTGATTACGATACATCAGATAGGCTATACTTCGAACCGCTTACAATCGAAGATGTTCTAAGTATTTACGAAAAAGAAAAGCCTCTTGGTGTTATAACCCAATTTGGTGGGCAAACGCCGCTTAACATAGCGAAAAAACTTGAAGAATACGGAGTTAAAATACTTGGAACTTCAACAAAATCTATAATTCACGCCGAAGATAGGGATTTGTTTGCGCAAACAATGCAAAAACTTGATATCCCTATGCCGGAATCCGGAATGGCTATAAATGTTGCCGAAGCAAAAGAAGTTGCAGCGAAAATAGGATATCCTGTTATGGTGCGTCCTTCATACGTGCTTGGCGGTGCGGGGATGAAAATTGTTAATAGCGACGAAGAAATGGCTGTTTATATGAAAGCCGCCGTTAACGTAACCCCGGATACTCCGATACTTATTGACAGGTTTCTTTCAAGTGCAATTGAATGTGAGGCAGATGCCCTTTATGATGGTGAATCAGGTTTTTTACCTGCTGTTATGGAACATATTGAATATGCGGGAATACACTCAGGCGACAGCGCTTGTGTTGTGCCTTCAATAAGCATTTCGGAAGAAAATTTGGAGATTATTAAAGATTACACCATTAAAATTGCTAAAGAGCTTAATGTTTGTGGGCTTATAAATGTACAGTATGCAATTGATAACGGCAAAGTCTATGTTTTGGAAGCAAATCCTCGGGCATCACGTTCAGTTCCTATTGTTTCTAAAGTTTGCAACGTTCAAATGGCAAGACTTGCGACTCAAGTTATAATGGCTGAACATGTTGATGATAGCGATAAAATTTTGATGAAAGACATAAAAGAGAAAAAAGTTCCGTATTTCGGTGTTAAAGAAGCGGTTCTTCCATTTGTGAAATTCCCGGAAGTTGATCCTGTGCTTGGTCCTGAAATGAAATCAACAGGCGAAGTTCTTGGTTTATCTGATTCTTTAGGGATTGCATTCTTAAAAGCGCAAGAGGCAGTTAAGGCCAACTTCCCGGAAAAAGGAAATGTTTTGATAAGCCTTAACCGCCTTGATAGAACTCAGGAAATGGCAAAAGTTGCGGAAGCTTTATCTAACGCAGGGTTTTATATATTTGCGACAAAAGGGACATGGAACTACTTGCGTGAGTATGGCATAAAAGAAGATAAGGGTGAGCGGATAAACAAAGCTTTCCAAACAGATGATACAAGATTCCCAAATGTGATTGATAAGCTTGACAAAAGAGAGATACATCTTGTAATAAACACTCCACTTGGCGCACAGTCTGAATGGGATGATTCTTATATAAGAAAAGCTTGTGTTAAGCTTGAGATACCTTATCTTACGACGGCAGCGTCTGCAAAAGCAGCGGCGAACGGTTTATCTGAGCTTAAAAATACTAGCGTGAGCGGGGTTAAGTCACTTCAAGAATATCATAAAACGATAAAGTAGCTTTTTCTAGCAAAAAACTGTTGCGTTAATAAGGGGGCAAAAGAGATGGTTGGTTTTAGAAAATTGCATAAAGTGCATATCGCAGGTCGATTTGCAGTGATGCTATTAGCTGTGATGGTCGTCTTTAATATCAATATCCTTGTAATCGCAGGGGGGGATAGCAATAGCCGTCATCACATACCTTGGGAGTTTACTACATATACCGAGCCCGACTTCCGATCAGATGCAATTGCAACTTTTGCGCCGCAATATGTTAGAATAATACATAGTAACGACTATGGCTGGGGTAAAATACATACTATGCATGGTGAGCACTGGGTGTATCTTCGTTCCAATCTTCGCTTTATCAACAGAGCAATGGGTATTTTTAGTTATATAAATGATGATGAACTTGTAAGTGTGATAAGACCGCAGGTTGTAAATGTGCTTTACCGGGACGGAGATTGGCTTCAAATTTCAACATGGCTTGGTCCTAAATGGATAAATCTGAATTTTAAGCCTCCGGTAACGCAGTTGGAAAACTTCATGAGGCGATTTGAAAGCTCCATGGCGATATATTATGAAAATCTCGAAACAGGGTTTGTTTTTACCCATAACGCAGATAGGGCATTCTTTTCAGCCAGCGTTCCAAAGGCATCCCTTGCTTTGTATATTTTTGAGAAAGCCGAAAGGGAAGAAGTTGACCTTGACAGCACCATCACATTTCTTCAACATGATTTTTGGGGTGGATCAGGTGTTATCCAACACAGGTACTCAGTTGGGTCACAAATAACCCAAAGAGAGCTGTTAAGGCTTAATCTAAGCGAAAGTGATAATATAGCAACGCTTATGCTAAGAAGATACCACGGAATAGCAGGATACAGGCAATTTATATCAGATATAGGTGGCAACCCCGCTTTTATCGGCAATAGAATCTTTGATTCACGTTTGACAGCTAACGAAGCCGGGCTTTTTGCAAGAGAAATACATAGATACATAGAATCGGGCGGAAAATATAGCGATGAATTTAAAGATCACCTGCTCGACAACCAATTTCCGTTCATAGTGTCTGATCATCCGGTAGCAAGTAAAACAGGGTGGACACGAGGACATGCATGGCATGATATGGCAATTGTTCAGTCTCCTTCGCCCTATATTCTTGTTATTTTGACACAGCGTGATGGTTGGACAGCTAAGGATTATCGTGACTTTGAAGAAATATCTATGGCTTTTCAAGAATTTAATAATATGTGGTTTGAATCACTAACACCACTTGTGCAGGAATGATTAAATGGACAGCAAGGCGCTTAAAATCCTTGAATTTAATAAAATAATAGACCGTTTGGCTGAAAAAGCAATTTCGCCAATGGGAAAAGAACTTGCGGCTGATACTTTACCGCTTGATAACCTTGAAAAAATACAAAAATCACAGCGTGAAACATCCGAAGCTGTAAGCGTAATTTTAAAGAAGGGTTCGCTGCCTCTTGGTGGTCTTAGAGATGTTCGTGCGGCAGTTAAACGTGCGGATGTCGGTGGTATGCTTGGCATTGTGGAGCTTTTTGAAGTAGGAGAATTTCTTTATGTCTGCCGCAAAGTTTCAAATTACGCAAAAGCGCAAAATAATAATGTCTTAAACGATAACCTGTTTTCTTTGGAAGAATATTTCAATGCAGTCAAGACGATTGACTCATTGGAAAAAGAAATAAACAGATGTCTGCCAAATGAAAATGAAATTGCTGATGGCGCAAGTTCTGAACTTTTGTCCATTCGCAAGGCGATTAAAACGTCTAACAGCAAAATAATGGAGCACCTTAACAGCATAATTCATTCCGGAACTTACAAAACAATGCTTCAAGATGCTGTTATTACAATGCGTGGCGGGCGATATTGCGTGCCTATTAAAGCGGAATATAAGACCACTTTTAACGGAATGATCCATGATCAATCTTCAACCGGTGCGACGGTTTTTATGGAGCCTTTAAGCGTTGTTCAGCTTAACAACAAGCTGAAAGAGCTTGCGGCGGAAGAAAAAGATGAGATAGATAAAATATTAAGGCAGCTTTCGGGGCTTGTATCTGAAAATAGCTTTGAAATTCTTCAAAATAATGAAATGTTAACATATCTTGATGTTGTGTTTGCAAAAGGTGAGCTTTCGCTGTCAATGAACGGAATCGAGCCTGTTTTTAACGAGAAAGGATATATTAACATCAAGAAAGGCCGCCACCCGCTGATTGATCCAAAAGTTGTCGTCCCGATTGATATTTATTTAGGTGACAGCTTTAATACTCTTTTAGTAACCGGACCTAACACCGGCGGCAAAACTGTTTCACTTAAAACTATAGGTCTGTTTACGCTTATGGGTCAAGCCGGGCTTCATATAGCCGCATCTGACGGCTCCGAACTTGCAATTTTTGATAATGTTTTTGCGGATATTGGCGACGAGCAAAGCATTGAACAAAGCCTTAGCACGTTCTCGTCCCATATGACTAATATAGTTAGGATTCTTGACAAAGTTACATGTGACTCGCTTGTTCTTTTAGACGAGCTTGGCGCAGGAACAGACCCAACAGAGGGTGCTGCCCTTGCTATATCTATACTTGAATATTTGCATGGTCTTAAAGTACGCACGGCTATAACAACTCATTACAGCGAACTCAAGATTTATGCGCTTCAAACCGAATGTTTTGAAAACGCCTGCTGTGAATTTGATGTGGCGACTCTTCGCCCGACGTATAAGCTTTTAATAGGCATACCCGGTAAGTCAAATGCCTTTGCTATATCAGAGAAACTAGGTCTTCCGATGCATATAATAAGTGCAGCTAAAGATATTTTAAGCAGTGAAGAAGTTCGTTTCGAAGATGTAATAACTGATCTTGAAATAAGCCGCAAAGCTCTTGAATCTGAGCAGGCAAAAGCCGAAGCTCTTCGTAGAGAGTCTGAACGGCTGCATAGCACTCTTGAACAGCAAAAAGAAAAGCTGCAAGCGCAAAGAGATAAAATTGTTGCCGAAGCTAAGCTTGAAGCACGGTTATTAATGCAAAAAACCAAAGATGAAGCAAATGCAATGATTAAAGAGCTTAAAGAGCAAATACGTGAGAGCTCTGATAATAAAGCTATTGAACAATCTCGCTTAAAAATACATGAAAAGCTTAAAGAAGTGGAATTAAGCTCGGTTTCTTTAGGAACAGGAAAAGGCAAGCTGATTTCTATTAAAGATACGGTTAAGGAAGGCGAATTGGTTTTTGTTGATACGTTTAATAAAAATATGACAGTAGCCTCTAAGCCAACATCATCGGGTGATGTTATGGTTGTATCAGGTAATATGCGTGTTAAAGTTAAGGTCAAAAACCTATTTATGCCCGATAAAAACGAAATTGCACGGGAAAAAGCGTTAAGTCGTGAAAGCTTCAAAAGCCCTAAATCATCTACGCATAGTGTAAAATCAAGCAAAAGCAAATTTATTTCGCAAGAACTTGATATAAGAGGTCAATATCCGTCTGATGGGGTTGAAAAGGTTGACAAGTATATCGATGATGCAAAACTCTCTAACCTAAACAAAGTTATGATAATTCATGGCAAAGGAACAGGAGTGCTTCGAGATGCAATCCACGATCATCTGCGGACAAACCCTCTTGTTAAAGAGTTTCGCTTAGGTACATTTGGTGAAGGCGAAGCAGGTGTTACAGTTGTAGAACTTAGGTGATTAAATGGTCAGAGGTAAAAGGAAGATGCTGTCAGACAAAAAGAATTTACATGCAGGGCACAGACAGCGTGTGCGTGATAAATATATGTCATGCGGTTTTGAATCTTTTAATGATGTTCAAATGCTTGAGCTTCTTTTATTTTACAGCTACAAAAGAGCGGATACAAATGAATATGCACACATGCTATATAACGATTATAACGAATCAATTCAAATGCTTTTTGAATCAAGTGCTAGTGAAATATCAGAAAAAAGCGGCATAAACTCTAATGCCGCCGTTTTAATATCATCCTTATTGCATATTTCAGACAGATATTCAAAAAGTAAAAGCTGTGATAAAAAATTACTTAGAAGCTTTTGTGATGTTGGTATGTATGCTATTTCTTTATTTGCCGGAATTACCGAGGAATATTCTTACCTTTTGTGCCTTGATAAAAACTACGGACTTTTGCAAGCCGTTAAATTAGTAAAAAAGCCGGAATATGATGAAAATGCATACTTAACAAGTGATATAGTCGAGAATGTAATTAAATTTAATGCAAGCTACGTGATTATAGCTAGTAATAGATTATCAGGAGAGCTTAAAATTACAGATGAAAACAAAAGGTCGGCAGATACTATTGAAAAAGCCTTGAAAACTATTGAAGTTCCTATGCTAGACCATGTTATAGTTTCCGGGGATAGGTTTGTAAGTTTTTATCAAAAGTGATATAGGGTATTAGTCCGCAACAGCTTAAAGTCTAATGATTAGGTGAAAGTTAATTGAAAATTATTAACGGTTACAATATTTTCGTCGACTATATAAATCGTGTGATAACCATTATTGGACCAAAGGATGTTTCAAAGAATAAAATGGTATTTTCCTTGGATACAAAAGAAAACATCTTACGATCCATAGTTGAAATTTCTAAAAAAGAAATTCCAATAAAAGATGGTACTATTGCGGCGGCTGTTGCTGCTTTTGGATATTATTTCCTTGCTTTAGAAGGGATGAATTCAGAACAGGGCAATTTTTTGGATATGCTTGATGATATCGCTGATGAATTGATTGCAGCAAAGCCGTCTTCTGTAAATTTGTTTTGGTGTATTAACAGGCTATATTATAGAGCTGCCGAAGAATCGCCGCATAAAGGTAAAATGCTTGAGGTTATGCAAGAAGAGGCAGAAAACATACAAAATGAGATTGATGATATAATTAAATGTATAAGTGCTGAACCTTTAAACGAAACTAAAATCAAAGATGTCCAAATTATAGAATTGATGCTTTTTTTCTGTCAAACTTCCAATTACAATAAACGCCGTAACATAAGAAAAACGGCTGTTGTATTAATTGAACATTTTGGAACCTTTCATAACTTGCTTGAAGCAGATGCCCTTGAAATATCAGCATCGCTTGGCAGCAAAATGCCGGAAAAGACAAAGCAGTCAATTGGAGTGCTGCTTTCAGCGATGCTTGGTGCTTATATGAGATATCAGGTATGCAAATTAGGCAGTGCAGTGCTTGATAGACCGGAAAAGGCGGCAAAGTATGTTAAAGCATTATTGTATGGAAAAACTATAGAACATCTTTATCTTCTTTTGCTCGATAAAAATAATAATTTGCTTGATGCGATATTAATAGGAAAAGGCACTGTAGACAGTGCTGCGGCATATCCCCGAGAATTTGCAAGGGTTGCGCTCAAGCATAAAGCTAATGCACGTTATGCGGTTTTAGCCCATAACCACCCTAGTGGAAATTTGTGTGAATCACCTGATGATATAATTGCTACGATCAAAGCTAAAGATGCTCTTGAAGTTATTGGAATCAGAGTTGTTGACCATATTATAATTGCGGGGGAAGGGTATAAAAGCTTTGCCGAAACAAGCACTAAGCCATTTGATTACAATTAGGAGGTATTGCGTGGATATATTATTTAATGACATTACCGCAATAACTATGGAAAAAAGCGACCCTGTGTTGTACAATGCCTTTATAGGCGTGACGAATGGAAAAATTTGCTATATTGGCAAGACTCGCCCTAAGGAATCTATAGTACGTGAAATCTGCGGCAAAAACAAAGTGATAATGCCCTCATTAATAAATTGCCATACCCACAGCCCAATGTCGCTGCTTAGGGGGTATTCAAACGATGTAAAGCTTAAGCAGTGGCTATTTGACGACATTTTCCCTGCGGAAAGAAAAATAGATTATGATATGGCATATATAGGGGCGCAGCTTTCGATTGCTGAAATGATTGCATCAGGAACCACATCAATGAGTGATATGTACCTCGGTCTGCCTCGTATAGCTGAAGCCGTATCTGAAGCCGGAATAAAGGCAAATTTATCAAACGGTATACTTCATTTTGGGGATGAAAGATGCGACTTTAAAACATCTAAGGAATACATTGAGACGATTGAAGTAGTTAAGGAATATCACTTGAAAAATCATCCGTTAGTCAAGGCAGATGCGAGTATTCATGGTGAATATACATCAAGCCCGGATGTTTGGCGGCAGGTTATTGACTTTGCAAAAGAATATAATTTGCGTATGCACATACATCTTTCGGAATCGAAGGATGAGCATGAAGACTGTAAAAAACGTCACGGAGGCTTAACCCCGACGCAGGTTTTTAATAAATACGAGCTTTTTGATTTACCGGTTATGGCGGCGCATGGGATTTATATTGAAGATTGTGACATCGAAATATTGAAGAACAAAAATGCAACTATAGTACACAACCCAATTTCGAATCTAAAGCTAGCAAGCGGAATAGCTCCGATACACAAAACAGCAGCAAGTGGCGTAAACATAGCTCTTGGAACAGACGGTATGGCATCTAATAATTCAAATGATCTTTTTGAGGAAATAAAAATAAGCTGTTTGCTTCAAAAAGCTATATGCGACGACCCAACAGTTATACCTGCATATCAAGCAATTGAAATGGCGACAGTTAACGGTGCGATAGCACAGGGTAGAGAAAATGAATGCGGAAAGATAAAACAAGGTTTTGATGCCGATATTATAATGATCGACTTTGATAACGAAAGATTGACACCATCATATGATCCCATTTCTACGATTGCTTATTCTTCCACAGGACAGGATGTGTGTCTTACTATGTGTAAGGGTAAGATTTTGTATGAGAACCGGGAGTTTAAAACTGTTGATGTTGAAAAAGTGTTGTTTGAGGCCAGAAAGATTCAAGATAAGCTTAAAAGGGCGACTTAGGGCGGTTTAGTACAGTTTATGGTGATTATATGATTGCTGATTTTACTCAAAATACAAAAATATCTGCTTATCACATATGGCAGTCTACCTGTTGTGACCACCCAGTTAACCATTGGCTTTGTGCGAAAGATACCCTTGCAATATCAATGGCGAATTTTTACAACTTGGAATTAGGAAGATAGGACAATGATATCACTAAAAAATATTTCAAAATCTTTTGGAGAAAACACTATAATATCGGATGTAACTTTTCATATGCATGATAATGAAAAAGTTGCATTGGTAGGTGTTAATGGGGCGGGTAAAACTACCCTTTTTAGAGTGCTTACAAAAGAATATGAACCTGACGGCGGCGAAATCATAATCCCACCAAGCCTTAATTTAGGATATCTTCCTCAATCTGCTGTGATAGATAGCGATAAGACAATTTATGAGGAAATGCTATCTGTCTTTGATGAGGTAATTAAAGTTGAGGAAAGTCTGCGGCTTATGGAAAGGCAAATGGCAGGTCTTTCAGGATCTGATCTTGAAGTCCTTATGAAAAAATACGCTGATTTACAGCATAATTTTGAAAAAAAAGATGGATATGAATATTCAAGCCGTGTAAAAGGGGTAATTAAAGGGCTCGGTTTTTCGGATGAGGAAAGCAAAAAAAACGTACAGGTTTTATCAGGTGGTGAAAAAACCCGTGTTGCACTTGGTAAGCTTCTTCTTTCAAAAGCAGACGTGCTTTTGCTTGACGAGCCAACAAACCATCTTGATATAACATCAACAGTGTGGCTTGAAGACTTTTTGAAAAATTACCCCGGAGGAATGATAATAATATCTCATGACAGATATTTTTTGGATAAAGTAGTTGGTAAAGTTATAGAGATGGAGCATGGAAAAGCGACTATATACCACGGTAACTACTCACATTTTGCTTCAAAAAAAGAGGAAGTTCGTGAAAATCAGCTTAAGCAGTATTTTGATCAGCAAAAGGAAATTAAGCGGCAAGAAGAAATAATCGCTAGATACCGCTCTTACTCAACTGAAAAGCAAATCAAGCGGGCTAAGAGCAAGGAAAAAATGCTTGATAAAGTAGAACGTCTTGAAAAACCTGATAGTCTGCCGCAGTCAATGCGTCTTAAACTGTCGCCTCAGCGGGAAAGCGGTAATGATGTTTTGTCTGTCCGTAATATTTGTAAATCGTTTCCTGATAAACAGCTTTTTTCCGGTGTGTCTTTCGAAATTAAAAAAGGCGATAGAGTTGCTTTAATTGGAGCAAACGGAACCGGCAAAACAACAATTATCCGTGCTGTTTTGGGAAATGCAGAAATAAACAGCGGAGATATAAAGCTTGGTACGAATGTTTTCGTTTCTTACTACGACCAAGAACATCAGAATATAGACAGTCAAAAGACGCTGTTCGATGAAATATCAGATGCCTACCCAAAGCTTACCTCGCTTGAAATACGAAATGCACTTGCTGCTTTTGTTTTTATCGGGGATGATGTTTTTAAAAAGATTGGAATGTTAAGCGGCGGAGAACAGGGCAGGCTTTCTCTTGCTAAAATTATTCAATCAGGTGGTAACTTTTTAATACTTGACGAACCGACGAACCATCTTGATATTTACTCAAAAGAAATTCTTGAGCAGGCTCTTAAAAACTACACAGGAACAATTTTATATATATCACATGACAGATATTTTATTAACAGCACAGCCACAAAAATTTTAGAGCTTGCTGACGGTGAAATAAAAGAATACTTAGGCAACTACGATTATTATGTTGAAAAAAAATCGAATATTTCTGATAGTAGCCCGATATACGTAGAAGAAACCGTAACAACTGCAAAAATGGACTGGCAGGCAAATAAACAAAAAGCCTCCGAAGAGCGAAAGATTGAGAACAGGGTCAAGAAAATAGAAGAGCAAATAGAAGCACTTGAAAGAGAAATAGAGGCTATAAACTCAAAGCTTAATGAACCGGAAATAAATACTGATCATGCTAAAGCGGCAGAATTTTTTGAAAAATTAACATCACTTGAGCAAGATATTTCCGGGCTTTATGAAGAATGGGAGGTTTATCATTAAAAAATATAAAATTTGAATAATGAAAATATGCTTTTGAAATAATAAGATAGAATAGTTTCATCAATTTTTTAAATTTATTTTTAATATCCGGAACTTTTATATCTTTATGTTCGTCTTATTTATTGCAAGGGTAATCCTAGCACATAAAAGTTGCTTCGTAGCTTTTATGTACCCTCCCTCAGGGTGCGACACGGCGGAAGCTAATTAATAATCAACTTCCGCCGTGATAATAAAATTAAAAAATAAACAAACGAAAGTGAGATGATTAGCGTGAAAAACGCAAAAAAGGTTTTAGCATTATTATTAGCAGTTATTATGATATTGGGTATAGGTTCAGTATTGGCTATGGGAGATAATGCGGCAAATGGTTCTCCTTCATCTGAAAAAACAGCTCGTTTTATTATCCTCGAAGGTTCTGAAAATTCTATGATAAGCGAATGCGGCGAACTTGTTATTCATATTAGTGATGAAACGCCAATAGTTTTTGAAGATGATATTGATGTTCGTGAAGCGTTAGAGGAAGGTCAAGTCCTTTTAGAAGTTTTGGATGGCAGAAAACTTGTTGTGACTTACAGTATAACAACAAGGAGTATTCCTCCTCAAACTACTCCTGAAAAAATCGTAGTTATGTATGAAGTAGCTGTTCATCTTCCGATTGATATTAATGGTGAAGCTGAAGACGGCTTAGGAATAGAAGCCCCTATTGGTAGTTTAACCCTTACGGAAGAAGAACTTGATGAAATGTATGAAGTAATGCAGCTTAACGGCGAAGTTGTTATGTTTGGAGAGTTAATTGATATGCCATCACCATTTCTTGTGCGCAGCACAGGAAGAATCGACATAATGGTTCCTCTTCGTGCAATTGCTGAGGAACTTGGATATGACGTAAATTGGGATCACGAAGTTCAAGGTGTACGCCTTGGTGCTTCGACAAATCTTTGGATTGGCAGAGATGAGTACGTTGTTGGCAGAATGGCTCCTGTGGAACTTGGAGTAGCTCCTGCATTAGTGGATGGCGTAACATTTGTACCTATGACTTTTTTCCGCGATGTTCTAGGATATAATATATTCTCGTTTGAAGGTCAAGTTGTATTTACAACTCCTGTTGAAGGGGAAGATATGTAAATTGTGGCATTAAGCTTTCTGAATATAAATCAGCGGCAAAAGTAGTGCAGTAAACACATAATATTACTCCGTTAGAAATGTGTTATGCGATAGAACCTCGTCATGCTTAAAAGTGTGGCGGGGTTCTGTTTTGAGGTTGTTTTACTAGGGTGTGTTCGATAATTCCATTCCGTCATATTTTCGGCTTATTTTCCGCTATGCACTTTTGCGGAAAAGCCTTACGTACCTTTGGGTATGTGCGGTTTTCTGCAAAAGCGCCTATCGAAAAAACGCTCAAAAATCTAACGAAAGCGAATTATCGAACACACCCTATAAAAAATCAAATTCAAAAAATAATTTTGGATTAAATGAGTATTTTTTACATTTCTGTACATAATAGGAGTACGGAGGTGATAAAAATGGGTGACATGACAAAAAACAATCCAAACAAATCTTCAAACAACACCGGCAATAATGGTGGAAAAGACACTACAAGACCTGAAGATTGCAAATAATATCACCACAAATTGTACGTTAGCATAAAAGACAGCCCTCTATGAATAGTATTATAAAGTAAATTTATATTACATTCGCGGGGGCTGTTCTTATGAAGGTAGTAAGCATTAAGATAGAGAAATTGATGGTTATTTTTTATCTATTGATAATTGGTGTAGGGATTGCGGTTTCGGTATCACATGAAACAGTTCAGACATTTTCTATGCCGGTATCAAGCAAAATAGTGTTGATTGATGCAGGTCATGGAGGGGTTGACACAGGTAAAATAGCAGAAGGTAATGTGCTTGAAAAAGATATAAATCTTGCAATTGCGCTTAGGCTTCAATCGTATCTTGAACAAGGCGGGTCGCAAGTGCTATTAACTCGTGCAACAGACGAAGCACTTGGAGACACAAAATCAGGTGATATGCAAGGGCGTAGAGCTATAGCTAACGAAGAAAACGCTGATATATTGGTTAGCATTCACCAAAATGCTTTTTCAGATACAAGTGTACATGGGGCACAAGTTTTTTACTATGATGGATCTGAAAGTTCAAAAAGACTCGCCGAATACATACAGGAAGAGCTTAAATCATTTCTTGGTTTGACAAGTAATCATCAAGCGAAGGCTAACGACAGTTATTTTATATTAAGACGGACTACAATTCCGGCGGTTATAGTTGAATGCGGATTTTTAACTAACTATAACGAACGAAAGCGGCTTGAAACAGAAGAGTATCAAGATAAAGTGGCATGGGCTATTTATCAGGGGATTGTTAGGTATTTTAATCAGTAGGAATTATAAGACTTACAAATCTCACAAAAATCCCGGCGGAGATATTTTGTCCTCGCCGGGATTATGTTTGTTAATCTAGATTGCAAAATGCAAAATCAGATTAATATAAGTTGAAAACAGACACATTTCTGCCATTGTTTCTTATGTCAAATACTAAAGTGAGTCCCAATAGCGGATCTTCTTCAAACACATATTCTCCTCTCAAGTTGGCATTTGCCCCTGGAATTATAATTTCAACCGGTAAGGTTGCAGTTATGCCTCCAACAAACCTTTGCGTGACTTCAAAACTAATGTTCCATTGCCTTGAATTTCTTGCAGTTTCTCCAATACTAATGAAATTTGTTGATCTGTCTACTAACATATCATTAATAATTGATAGTTCATGCAAAAAGATAGGTGCTTCATTACCTTTAAAAAACGCACTCAAAACAACATCGTATGCGATAGAGCCTATCATTATTCTGAAGTCTTTCTCCATGTTGATGTCGTTAGTTGCCCATTCAATTTCTAAGCCGAATAAGCTAGTTGGAAGATTCAGATATTCAACCGCTTCTTCAATGGTTTGGAGAGGCGCTAAAATTATTTCTTTGGCAATCGGAAGGTTATTTAGAGCTTCCACTGCAAATTTGGCTCGTGTGTCGGCTACAGATAGACCTGGTTCTTGTCTGAAATTGTAAGTAATCCCGTTGTTTACTCTAAGACCGCTTTCTCCGCCTATCGCTTCTCCTGTAAATTGGATTCTTAAATTAAACAAATTACCGATTCCTGTCAAGACTTGAGCCGTAGGTTCTTCAGCGAGTTTCAGTATTGTAGTGTTGCCGACGACCCAGCTGTTTTCCGGGTCAAGCTCAAATTCTACGCCGTCCATCGTAACTCTGTAGCTTTCTGCGCCGCCAGGTACAGGCTCCGGCCAGTTGATTTGGATGAAGCCATCCGGATCAAGGAATATACGCTCGGGCTTTACGTCTCTTCTGGTAGGAATCACTGCATGATAGTAATTATGTAAACTTGATGCAGTTCCGCCGATCCATTGATCCTTTACTCTCATAACACGCCAGATCGCTCCACTTAAAGGATTGTCGGAGTATTCTCCAAGCAGGATCGGAGTGCCGTCGCCCGGAAGGTCGCCGCCTTCTGTTGTCAGCACAAGACCGGAAGCTCTATTTACTAATTGAGAGAAACGCCCTTTTACTTGTACAAGTTCCCAATGTTGACTATGGTTGTTAACGTTTGTAGCTTGCATTCCAATACGACCGCCTACAACCTGCTGACCCTCCACAAAGTCGGCTGTCATCGGGGCTAAAGCGTTTGTTCCTGCCGCATTTAGCAAATGAAAATATGGGGTGAGTACACCATCCTCATAGATCGGCAATACACGCCATCTTACACCGGCATGGTTGTGGTTTAGGTTATGATGCGAGAAATCCCACCATGATTCTCTTGCACCAGTACCGGTGCTGCCTATTATGTGACTGGTAAAATGGCTGGACAGTTTGAAAAAATGACCAGGAGGGTTCATTGTAAAACCACCTGTAGTGTTACCGGGAATTCCCGTGAATGTTTGCCCGGGTACGTTAAATACGAACTCGGTTCTGTCACTTTCGCCAGAGCCCGGCTCAGGTACAAATATTCTTGTGTGAGTTCCCCTAAACGTACTTGGGTTTGCGCTTGCTCCCGGAACATCAATCGGGTAGTAGAACAATGAAAGCGCATAGAAAAGCAGTGGGTCATATACTTCCATTGCTTGGCGGCTTGTGGGTGCATTGTTGTTTTGAGCAAAGCTGTTAAACCAAATGCTTGATGCATCTGCAAAGAACTCGCCGCTGTTAAGACGCATGTTATTGAAAGTAGTGCCCGGGAAGCCGATATACATCCGTTGTTCCATAGCGTTCATAAACGCAACATCATACGCTGTAATCATATACCTGTCCTCAAGCTGTGAGATGCCGAGATCTTTTACCGTATGGCCAATTTCATGTACGGTTACGTTTACACTGTTATGACCAAATGTAGCTGTTGGGAGGCTTCTTGTCGCTCCGAATCCGCCAGCGACAGATGCGGGATCAAAAGTGGTTAGCGAACGTTGCCCTGGTGCAAAGAAAACATTTTCGCCTGCGCCTACTGCATGAAAGTCCACGCCGAAGCTTGCGATCGAATCGGTTATTATTCCACCAAATTCAAGCTGATCTTTTGACATCATTGTTGCAAGAATTCTAGCTGCTCGGTTAACATTTGCCGGCGTAGCATTCTCGCTGCCATGAACTCTCAGACCATGAAAATCGTAAATGGTTGCATGGAACGAAGAGTATACTACGTCATATATTATGTCATTGTCAACACGGTTGCCGCTTACACGTTGCGTAACATTGCCGGTAACCTGTAGATGCCAGTGGAAGTCTTGCTTCTGCTCTTCAGTCCAGTTTTGCCAGCCGGTGACACGTAAGTTTGTTATGAATATTGTTGCGTTGTTGTTGTGAGGGAAACGGTAATAACCCCAGTTGGTATTCATCGTAAATGGAATGCCAACCCCTGTATAAGCATCAGTAAGCCTAAAGTTTGTGGCTGCGTTTGCCTGATTACGGGTCATATCAGCAGTCCATCTTATCTCTACCCAACCTTTTTCAATCAAGCGTACATCTAAAATGTCTGCTGAAGAGTGAATCAAATGTGATCTGTCGGGTCTATGGGGTTCAATTTTCACAATTTGATCTAAAACGCTGCTGATATCTATATTGGTATTCAATAAGTTGATATCAGCATGAGCTAATGGAGTAATGCCTTCGCTTACGGCATACCATTCAGGTTCATGTTGAAAGAGAGGCGGATATTGATCATAAATATAAGAATCCTTGCCATAGTTCGCATTCGTATTAGCAAAAGAAGCTGCTGGAAAAGCACTTAAAATCATGATAGAGCTAAGTAAAAACATAACTAATTTTTTAGTTTTCAAAGCTATTCCTCCAAAATATAATATGATTTGCCTCTTTTGTTCTAGAGTTGAGGTTCTCTTAGGATATCACCTCCATTGTTGTTTGGTGTCTTATAGGGGTATATTAATATATTTTTCAAAATAAATCAACAAATTTTTCCATTTATTATTAAAAAATGTAACCTGTATATTATTAGACCCCAATTTACTAAAAATCAAAAAATTTCTAGAAAAATTAACAGCCTACTTCTTGTTTTAAGCAGTTGATTGTGGTAACATTGTTAAAAGTGAGGAGGTTTGCTTTAAATGAAAAAATTAATCAAAGAGGGGTTAACATTTGATGATGTGCTTCTTGTACCGTCAAGGTCCGAGGTATTACCTAATGATGTTAACATCTCAACATATTTAACTAAAAAAATAAAGCTTAACGCCCCGATAATGAGTGCGGGGATGGACACCGTTACAACTGCGACAATGGCTATCGCAATAGCAAGGCAGGGCGGTATAGGCGTTATACATAAAAATATGGATATAGCGGAACAGGTTACAGAAGTTGATAAAGTGAAGCGTTCTGAACATGGAGTCATAACGGATCCATTTTCACTTTCGCCAAATCATTATGTTTATGAAGCTAATGAACTTATGGCTAAATATCATATTTCGGGTGTTCCAATTACAGAGCATAATCAGTTAGTAGGAATTATAACTAATCGTGATTTACGTTTTGAAACTAATCATAACAAAAAAATATACGAGGTTATGACAAGAGATGACCTTATTACTACTCAAGAAGGAACAAGCCTTGAAGATGCGAAAAAGCTTCTTACTCAACATAAAATAGAGAAGCTCCCTATTGTGGATGAAAATTTCATTCTAAAAGGGCTTATTACAATTAAAGACATCGAGAAAACTATAAAATATCCTAATTCTGCTAAAGACGAGCAAGGGAGGCTATTGGTTGCGGCTGCTATTGGAGCTTCCGGCGATTATATGGAGCGAGCGGAAGCTCTTATTAAAGGTAAAGTTGATGCTTTAGTGGTTGATACTGCTCATGGTCATTCAGTAGGCGTTATTAATGTTGTTGCGGAGCTTCGCCGTAAGTTTCCTGATATTCAAATTATTGCAGGAAACGTAGCGACAGCAGCGGCAACTGTTGATTTGATTAAAGCGGGTGCTGATGCTGTTAAAGTTGGGATTGGTCCGGGTTCTATTTGTACCACGCGTGTAGTTGCGGGGATTGGCGTGCCGCAAATAACGGCGGTTTATGATTGCGCTGAAGCGGCAAAAGAATACGGCATACCTATAATAGCAGATGGCGGGATTAAATATTCCGGTGATATAACAAAAGCAATTGGCGCAGGTGCAAACGTATGTATGATAGGCAGCTTGTTTGCGGGATGCGAGGAAAGCCCGGGAGCGACTGAACTTTATCAAGGCAGAACATACAAAGTGTATAGGGGAATGGGATCGCTTTCTGCAATGGCAAGCGGAAGTAAGGATCGCTATTTTCAAGATGATTCAAGAAAGCTTGTTCCGGAAGGTGTTGAAGGGCGTATTGCCCATAAAGGCAGCTTAGCGGACATGGTATATCAGCTTATGGGCGGGTTAAGAGCCGGAATGGGCTATTGTGGCTGTGCAACTATCGAAGACCTTAAAGAAAAATCAGAATTTATGAGGATTACAAGTGCAGGGCTTAGAGAGAACCACCCTCATGATATTCATATAACAAAAGAAGCTCCGAATTACAGCGTGGAGTATTAAAATATGAACAAGACGACTAAGGTTGTTAATATAGGCAACGTTAAAATAGGCGGGGGCAACCCCGTCTTAATTCAATCCATGACAAATACTGATACGCGTGATGTTGATAAAACGGTTAAACAGATACATATGCTTGAAAATGCAGGTTGTGAAATTATAAGAGTTGCGGTTTTAGACGAAGAAGCAGCTAAGGCGATATATAAAATTAAGAACCGTATAAATATCCCGCTTGTGGCCGATATACATTTTGATTATCGTTTGGCTTTAAAATCAATTGATAGCGGGGTCGATAAGCTTAGAATAAACCCGGGAAATATCGGAGATTTTGAGAATGTACGAAAAGTTGCGGCGGCGGCAAAACAAAAAGGGATTCCAATCCGAGTAGGCGTGAATTCCGGTTCTGTTGAAAAGGATATTCTGACAAAATATGGCGGCGTTACCGCAGAAGGTCTTTGTGAAAGTGCAATGAGGCATGTTAAAATGCTTGAACAATGCGATTTTGATGATATCGTAGTTGCGATAAAATCATCCGATGTTCCTATGACCATCAAGGCGTATGAAATAATGAGTGGAATTTGTGATTACCCTCTACACATTGGTATAACCGAAGCGGGGACGTTGTATTCAGGGGCTATTAAATCCGCCGTAGGCATAGGTGCTATGCTATCAAGAAGTATAGGCGACACGATGCGGGTTTCGTTAACAGGGGACCCGGTCGAAGAAATAAAATGTGCTAAGGAAATACTTAAGGCTCTAGGACTTCGTGATTTTGGTGCTAAGCTTATATCGTGCCCAACATGCGGCAGAGCGGAAGTTGATCTTATATCACTCGCAAATAGGATTGACGGCTATTTATCAAAAATAACTAAAAACATAACAGTCGCTGTTATGGGCTGTGTCGTAAACGGTCCCGGTGAAGCAAAACATGCTGATGTAGGCATAGCCGGGGGAAAGGGCAGCGGGGTTATTTTTAAAAAAGGTCAAATCGTGCGTAAAGTCTCGGAAGAGGATATGTTTCAAGAGTTTGTTAAAGAAATAGAAAGTTTGTGTGATTGAAATGGAAAATACAAAAGAAAAATTTGGCATAGTGTTTGATAAATTAAACCTTTCGGACAGCCTTTTAGAGATTTTCGGAAAGGCTTTTGTCACTAGAATAGCTGTAAGCAAAAGCTCAATGGTCATGAAAATAAGCCTTGAAATGCCTGACATAGTATCAAAAGCGGCAGAGACGTCGCTTAAAGAGACGATTTTGTCGGAATTTCGAAGCCTTTCAGCTGTTGAGCTTGAAATTACACAGGATTTTTCTGCGGCTGATGATATTTTTGGCAGCGGGATAGATACTGCTGAAGAAATGGCGTTGTTTGAGTAGGGAATCATCTTAGATAGCGGCTTAATCACAGAGGCTGCAACTCCATAAATTATGCAGTTTCACTAACCGAAGCCAAGGATGAAGTCATCCCATGTTAATTTAACAAAAAATTAGCAAACTTTTTAAGTTAAATGTTGACATCTACTTAAAAAACGAATATAATACTGTAGTTGCAAGTTGAAACTTAGGGGTATAATGTAACGGTAGCATTCCGGTCTCCAAAACCGTCCGTGAGGGTTCAAATCCTTCTACCCCTGGATGTAATGGGCGAGCAGTTCCAAATACGAGCGCAGTTGGTATTTGGAACAACCAACCCCTGCTATGTGTTAAAAAAGCCCTTGAAAAGCTAGCCTTTTTAAGGGTTTTATTCTATAATAAGGAAAGACGATGATAACAAGGAGCGTTTTGAATGGAGTTATTTGAAATAATAGGCAAAACCAAGCTTAACGGCGAAGTTTATATAAATGGTGCAAAAAATGCAGCAGTAGCAATTATTCCGGCGGCGATAGCAACAGGTGGAATTTGTAAAATAGAAAATGTACCGGATATTGAAGATGTTGAAAACTTAAAAACAGCTATTACAAAGTTGGGTGCGGTTTGTGAACGCCCTGACCCACACACACTTATTATCGACAGCAGTAAAATCTCAAGTCATATAGTAGATTACAATTCAGTAAAGAAAATCCGTGCTTCATATTACATGCTTGGCGCACTTCTTACGAGATATAAAAAGGCAGAAGTCCCTCTGCCGGGTGGGTGTAACTTTGGTGAACGTCCGATTGACCAACATATTAAGGGGTTTGAAGCTTTAGGTGCAACGGTTAAAATTGAACATGGTATGGTCAAAGCTTACGCCGATAACCTTAGGGGTGCAAGCATATATCTTGACAAAGTCAGCGTAGGATCTACTATAAACATTATGCTTGCCGCTGTTTGTGCAAAGGGTGTAACGACCATTGAAAATGCCGCAAAGGAACCGCATATTGTTGATACAGCGAACTTTCTCAATATGATGGGCGCAAATATTAAAGGAGCAGGAACTGAAATAATCAAAATATTGGGTGTTGAAAAGCTTCATGGTTGTGAATATACAATAATCCCTGACCAAATAGAAGCCGGTACATATATGATAGCCGCCGCCGTAGCAGGAGGCGATGTTACTGTTCAAAATATTATTCCAAAGCATATGGATACACTTTCGATAAAATTGCGTGAAATGGGCGGCATAGTCGAAGAAGGCGATGATTTTTTGCGTGTAATAAGCGATGGAAATCTTAAAAATGTAGAAGTTAAAACAATGAGCTACCCAGGATTCCCTACAGATTTGCAGCCGCAAATGACTGCTCTTATGGCTGCCTCAAGCGGTATGGGAAATATAACAGAGACTGTATGGGAAAACCGCTTCCAATATGTTACAGAGCTTAAAAGACTCGGCTGTAAGATAACCGTTGACGGACGTGTTGCTCGTATTGAAGGCGGGGCTAAGCTTACAGGAGCAGAAGTACACGCTACTGACTTAAGGGCAGGAGCATCTTTAATCATTGCTGCACTTGCTTGTGAGGGCAAAACAACGATAGGAAATGTTCGTTACATTAATCGCGGGTATGAGGCTATTGAAGAGAAATTGGGTGCATTAGGCGCTGATATAAAACGTGTATTTATTGACGACTCTGATGAGAGATATTCAGAGGAGATGAATTAATAATGAGTATCAAATTTTGCCCGATAGCGAGCAGTTCATCCGGAAACTGCATATACATAGGGACAAGCAATACACATATTTTAATTGATGCAGGGCTTTCCGGTGTAAACATACAAAAGGGACTTGTAGACATTGACATTGATGCGTCTATCCTAGATGCTATTTTTATTACGCATGAACATAGCGATCATGTTAAAGGTGCAGGGGTTTTGTCACGCAGGTTTAACATACCGATTTTTGCAACACAAAAAACTTGGGAACATATCGAACGTTCTAACTCTTTAGGCAAAATTGCGGATAACAACAGGTGTTTTGTCTATGTCGGCGAAAACTGTATAATCAACGATATGTCAGTTAACGCTTTTAACATTCCACATGCTGCTGCTGACCCTGTTGGTTACACGATTTCGGCGTTTGGGCACAAAGTTGCCGTTGCGACAGATATAGGGTTTATAACTGACACGATAAAGGAAAATATCGAAAATTGCAGTGCTATTTTAATTGAATCAAACCATGATATAGAAATGCTTGAAAACGGAAAATATCCTAGGGATTTAAAAAATCGCATAAGAAGCAACAAAGGGCATCTTTCAAATTGTTCTACAGGGCAGTTTTTAGCAGAAATAATGAACGAGCGTCTTAAACATATTTACTTAGGGCATTTAAGCGAAGAAAATAATCGTCCGCTTATTGCTCTTGATACTGTAACTTCAATGCTTAAATCTGTTGGTGCGTTTGATATGTATGAGTTTAAACTATGCCTTGCGGAACGAGAATGCGTAAGTGAGGCTTGTGTGTTGTCATGAAAATAACGATTCTATGCGTTGGTGGTTTGAAGGAAAATTATCTAAAGCAAGCTGTATCCGAATATACTAAGCGAATTACCCCATATTCAACAATAAACATTATCGAAGTGGCAGAAGAGCGCCTGCGAGATGGAGGGGCAATGGCATATGAAGAATCGGTATTGATAGCCGAAGCCGGAAGGCTTCTTGGAAAAATAAACGATAAAGATTTTGTAATTGCTCTTGACATATGCGGTAAACAGCTTTCATCTTCCGAATTTTCGGAGTTTATCAGCAGTAAAATGACCGGAGGGGCAAGCAGCTTTGTATTTGTAGTCGGCGGTAGTTTAGGGCTTCATAAATCTGTATTAGACAGATCAAACTGTGGGCTAAGTTTCTCGAAAATGACTTTTCCCCATCAGCTTATTAGAGTTAATTTGCTCGAGCAAATCTACAGAGCCTTTCGGATTATGAAAGGTGAGCCGTATCATAAATAGTGCGTGTTCCCACTATAGAAAAACACGCACTATTTTCATTCGCAATATCAATCAACTAACTTAGGATTATGATCTTCTTTCCAAGGAAGTCCCCATTTATTAAGAGCATCCATAAACGGGTCGGGATCGAATTCCTCAACGTTAAATACGCCTGGCTTTTTCCATTTTCCTGTCATAACAAGCATTGCGCCTATCATTGCAGGCACACCTGTTGTGTAAGAAATCGCCTGTGATCCAACTTCAGCATAGCAATCTTCATGAACGCAAACATTATAAACATAATATGTCTTTGGCTTGCCGTCTTTAACTCCTTGAAAAATACACCCGATGTTTGTTTTACCTTTTGTCCTTTCGCCAAGCGAAGATGGGTCAGGCAACACTGCTTTAAGAAATTGAAGCGGAACAATTTGCTGTCCTTCGAAGTCAATCGGTTCGATAGACGTCATTCCAACGTTTTCAAGCACGTTAAGATGTGTTAAATATTTTTGAGAAAACGTCATAAAGAATCGGATTCTCTTTATGCCTTTAATATTTACCGCAAGTGATTCAAGCTCTTCATGATAAAGCAGGTACATATCTTTTTCCCCAAGTTCCGGGAAGTCATATACCTTCTTAACTGACAGCGGCGGGGTTTCAATAAATTCACCGTTTTCAAAATATCTGCCGTTAGCAGTTATTTCACGGATGTTTATTTCCGGATTAAAGTTTGTTGCGAATGGATACCCATGGTCGCCTGCATTAGCATCAAGTATGTCGATATAATGAATTTCGTCAAAATGATGTTTCATTGCGTGTGCGCTGAAAACTCCTGTTACGCCCGGGTCAAACCCGCTGCCTAAAAGGGCTGTTATTCCGGCTTGTTCAAAACGTTCTTTGTAAGCCCATTGCCATTTGTATTCAAATTTAGCGGTATCAAGCGGCTCGTAGTTTGCGGTATCAACATAATCAACCTTAGTTGCAAGACATGCATCCATAATTGTCAAATCTTGATACGGAAGAGCAACATTGATTACGATATTCGGCTTAAACTTGTTAATAAGCTCGATAACTTCATTTGTGTTGTCGGCATCTAACTGAGCCGTTTGTATTTTTGTTTTAGAATTTTTTACACTATTTTTGATTGCTTCACATTTTGAAAGGGTTCTGCTTGCGATGCAAATTTCTGTGAAAATATCTGAGTTTTGACAGCATTTATGTACAACGACATTGGATACGCCGCCCGCTCCTATTATTAATGCCTTTCCCATTTTAAAGCCTCCTAGTTAATAAATTTTATTGCTCGTAAAACTTCATAGAAATCGCTTGATTCAAAGCGTAAAATGTTATCATCTGCTTTAATTATGCCCGGATAGTGAGACATACTTTCAGCCGTTTTTTGCTCTTTGTAACATACTTCGAGTGTAAAATGCTTAGGAAGTGTTGTAAGCGCATTTTTTAAGTCTTGTTTAAGTGCCTGTTCAGCTAATTTTCGTATCTGTTTAATTGCCAATGAGGGGTTATAGTTTACCGTAATCCCTCCAAGGCCATCTTTAACAGGGCAAGTTACAAGGTTTGGATGAAGATTTTTGCTGACCTCACAAAGGTCTTTGTCTCCTGCAAGAAAAACAGAAGGAACGCCCTCTAGCGCGCAAGCGTAGCTAAAAAGCGTAAATTCACTGCAAAATTCACCGTTTAGTTTTATATAGATGTTATTTGGGTTGTTCGTATGCGACATAGGGTTGCCTTTTCTTGATGCCGCAGAATGATAGCCGATAAACATCGCTGCATCAAAGCTTTTGTCAATGCCATATACCATGCTGTATGGATGACCGTTCCAACCACGTATCGTTGTTACATATTCCGGAAGTTGCTGCTGGTCGATGTTTATTGCATAATGATGTGCATCTCTAACAAAAACTTCGTCCGCTCCGGCGGCTCTTGCCGCTTCACATGCCGCTATAGTCTCTTTTGTCATTTGTTCAGAATGTGCCTTATAAATAGGGTTGCTGATTTCACATTCATCAAATGTCGTTGTTGTTGCTATGCCTTCAATATCAACGCTTATGAATACTTTCAAGTTATTCGCTCCTATCCTATTAACAGTAATATCTCACGCAAAAGCTTACAGGTCAAAGAAGTAGATGCTCCGCTTTGATCGTAAGGCGGGGACAGTTCATTTATGTCAAGCGCAACGATGTTGAGCCTGCCTGCTATTTTAGTAACAGCATCTAGAAGTTCCAAAAAGCTTACACCGCCTGCTTCCGGCGTACCTGTTCCGGGGAAACATGATGGGTCAAGCACATCTAGATCAATAGTCAAATAAACCGGAACATTTTGAAGCTTTTCTATTATACCATCAAGATTGCTAAAGTTAAACTTATTTAATGAAGTATGTTTTTTTGCCCAAACAAATTCTTCTTTCTCGCCGCTTCTTATTCCGAATTGAAATATGCGGTCATCACCTAAGATATCAAAACAACGGCGCATAACAGTGGCATGAGATAGTTCCGAGCCGAGATATTCGTCCCTTAAATCTGCATGAGCATCAAACTGGATAATGTGTAAATCCGGATATTTCTTTGCAACAGAGCGTACAGCACCGAGTGTAACAAGATGTTCTCCGCCTATCATAAGGCTTGTTTTGTTGTCGCTTAGCAAGGCTGAAACGTATTTTTCGATCATTTTGAGTGCATTTACCGGGTTTCCAAAAGGAAGCTCAAGCTCTCCGCCATCGAAAACGTTTATATCAAGCAAATCTTTATCTTGGTAGGGGCTGTAAGTTTCTATTGAATAGCTCTCGCTTCTAATCGCCGCTCCGGCAAAACGTGTACCGGGACGGTATGATGTTGTTGAATCAAATGGTGCAGAGAAAATAACGGTTTTGCTTTCTTCGTATTCATTATCGCAGCCGATAAATGTATGGATATTTTTAGGCATTTTCATCGTTCAAAAGCTCCTTAACATAATTCGGAAGTGCAAAAGCCCCTTTGTGTAAATCTGTATTATAATATTTTGTGCTGATACTCAGATTGTTCCAGCCTTGTTCATCAAGTGCTTCCACAGGTTTTATCCCTTTAGAAGAAAACCCAAAAAGCCAATGCCCGGAAGGGTAGGTAGGGATATGTGCCTGGTATACTTCCGACACGGGGAAAACCTTTTTCATGCGTTGATGAATTTTTGCCATGGCCTGTGCATCTTGGTTATAATAAGGGCTTTCATGTTGATTTACAAGTATTCCGTTTTCTTTTAATGCTTTAAAGCAGTTGCCGTAAAATTCTTTAGTAAAAAGCCCTTCGCCAGGACCAAACGGGTCTGTTGAGTCTATTATTATCAGGTCGTACATGTCTTTTTGTCCACGAACGAACTTCATTCCATCTTCATAGTAAATATTGACCCGCTTGTCAGTCAATTTTGAAGACGTCTGAGGAAGATAAGCCTTGCAAACATCAACAACAGCCTTATCAATTTCAACCATATCAATCTGCTTTATGGTGCAGTACCTGACAAGTTCTCGAACTGTTCCTCCGTCACCTGCACCTATAACGAGAACAGTTTCTATCTTCGGATTCGCCGCCATTGGAACATGTGTCATCATTTCATGATAAATAAACTCGTCCTTTTCAGTCACCATAAGATAACCGTCAAGAGCAAGTATTTTGCCAAATTCATACGAATTAAAGATATCAATTTGCTGAAATTCGCTTTTAACGCTTACAAGCTGCTTTTCAACTTTGATAGAAAACCTTACGTTTTCGGTTTGCATTTCGGAATACCAAAGATCCATTAAATCACCACTTTTAAATTCATAGTTTGCTGCTGTTTTTCCTATTTGATAACATAGCCGTTATGCATAAGCACCTTAACTCCGTTATCAAAACTTTCAGTTTTTAAGAGAATATAATCTGTGTTATATGTTGAGATAACGAATACGGCAATTTCAGATTCCGCTAATAATTTTGAAATTTTAGCTATTACGCCAACCATTCCAAAATCCAGAATGCCTGATATTTTTAATGCTTTCCAACCATGTTCAACCGCAATTATATTTGAAGGGACACAATTTGTTTCACAAACTAAAGAAATCTCATCTGAAGTTTTGGATAAAAAAACAAATTCACGAGTAAAGTCTACCTGATCGATGTTAGATATCTTGCAAACACTAAAATCTCCGATTATCTTTTGTAATTCCATTTTTATATCTCCTAGCTGTTTGCTTGCTACAATTTTTTCGCATTGAACACAAATATTTAGCTCATTTACATAAATCGGGTTAAAGTATCCTTTTATGTTTTGAGCTGCCATACTAAATTCACGGCTTATATGTTCAGGCATCTCAGGCTTGTAGCCTGTAGCTTGGCATATTATGCATTGGTTTATCCATTTTTTCAATTCGGGATACATTTGAAGATAGTGATCACCCGTATCATTTCGTTTTCGCATTGTTTTCCTGTTCTAACGCAACTTTTAGCATTCATGTCATCTAACATCACATTCATAAATACGAGAACTCTCTCCCCAAGGGTGATATCCATCGCCGATATAAGCGAATCCATATTTCTCATAATATCCAATATGATCTGTACAAAGATACAATTTATCAAGCTTCATTTCCGCTGTATCGTTTTTAATTTGCGAGATAAGCAAATTACCTAAATTTTGCCCTCTGTATTTTTTCTCAATATAAAGTGCGCACAACCAAGGGTGTAAATCCATACGGCTTATAAAATCGTTTGTTATAAGCCCGGCGCAGCCGATTATTGTTTCAGAATCTAATAACAAATACCAAATAGACAATGGGATTTTTGCATCAATGCTGTGCATGATACAGTCTTCGTATACTTTTTTGTTTCGCCTGTTTCCCCATTTGCTTTGAATGTAGGCTATTGCTTTTTCCTTGTATTTTGGGTTTTGTCTGATGTTAATTATTGTCATTACTTATTCTCTCTTTCAGTGCTAAATATAATTACAGCTTGTCGCTTGCTTGTTTTCTACACTCCTATTTTATAGCTTTATTAGTCTTCCTACACCTCAACAACATTAATCCTTTCAATTCCCATATCTTGCGGTCCGGTAAGTGAACATCCCTTTTCCTTCGCATAGGCGATATAGTCCAAAATATTCCTAGTAATAAGCTCTCCCGGTGCAAGAATCGGTATTCCGGGCGGGTAACACATTACAAATTCGCCGCTTATTTTGCCTTCGCTTTCGTCTATTGGGACGGAATTTTTTTGGCTGTAAAAAGCTTGCTGCGGTGCTAAAGCTACAAACGGATTGATGTATTCCTGCTCAAACATCCCGGCTTTGTCCTTCGAATACAGCCGTTTAATTTCGGCAAGCGCACCTATAAGCCGCTCTACTTCAAATGCTCTGTCGCCGGATGAAACTATTGCAAGGATATTGCCTATATCGCCAAGCTCTATTTGGATTTCAAATTCATCACGCAAAATATCATAAACTTCAATACCTGCAAGCCCTATCGCCCTTGTATGGACTGATAGCTTTGTGCCGTCGAAGTTATATACGTCATTTCCATTAATAAGCTCACGCCCGAAGGCATTGTAGCCGCCTATTTTATTGATTTCTTCTCTTGCGTATTCAGCATAGCCAAGTGATTTTTTAAAAATTTCCTTACCCTTTAACGCAAGATTTTTGCGGGTTAGGTCGAGGGATGATAAAAGCAAGTATGAAGCACTCGTTGTTTGCGTTATGTTAATTATTTGCCTAACATAATCGGCGTTCATCCTTTCGCCGCACAAAAGAAACGAGCTTTGAGTAAGTGATCCTCCGGTTTTATGGGCACTTATCGCCGCCATATCCGCCCCGGCTTTCATTGCATTTATCGGCATGTTGTCACCGAAATAAAAATGTGTACCGTGTGCTTCATCAACAAGCACGTACATATTGTGTTTGTGTGCTAATTCGACTATTTTTACAAGGTCTGAACAAATTCCGTAGTAGGTAGGATTATTTACAAGAATAGCCTTCGCATCAGGGTTTTCTTTAATCGCCTTTTCAACATCCGAAACGGACATACCAAGTGGGATGCCTAGATCGTTGTTAACTCCCGGGTTTACATAAACCGGGGTCGCCCCGCAAAGAATGAGAACGTTGATTGCACTTCGGTGAACGTTTCGCGGCATAATGATTTTATCACCCGCCTTACAGACCGACATAACCATCGCTTGGACGGCAGATGTAGTACCGTTAACCATAAAAAACGCCGCCGCCGCACCAAAAGCTTCACTTGCTAAATCTTCCGCTTCTTTTATAACAGAGATAGGATGACAAAGATTATCAAGAGGTTTCATTGAGTTTACGTCTATTTTAAGACATTCTAATCCTAAAAAGCTTGTAAGCTCGGGGTTGTCACGCCCGCCTTTATGACCGGGAACATCGAAACGTACCACTCTTTTTGTTCCGTGTTTTTTTAGTGCTTCGTAGATTGGGGCTTTTGATTGTCGATTTGTTGGCATTTGATCACCTCAAGTTATGAGTTGTTATTCTAACGAATTGATTTTCAACACGCAGGATAATACGTTCACCAGGATCCGGGATAATAATTTCTTGTCCGATCATTAGAGCATCGCTCATCATGCCATTAGATTCTCTAATATTCGCCCAAATGGTAGGATTGCTTGTGCCGAAGTATATTTGAGACACTGAGCTTAGTGTGTCTCCAGGCTGCACAATATGTGTCCTGAGGTCGCTATCTATCATCGAAATAATTTGAGTAAATAGAGACTCTGGAACTAATATTCTGTTATTTTTGAGCATAAACCAATCGGTCTGATAGGCTATAGGCTTCCCTTCTACTTCAAGGGTTCTGCCTGTTGTGTCAAAATAAATTGAGTGCTTGCCGTTAAATAATGCAACAACTCTGTTGCTGCTATTCCAAGCCACTGTATATCCCATATTCTCAAATACAGCACGTAAAGGGACAAAAGTTCGCCCTGTTCTTAAAGATCTTAGTGCCGGAACATCTGTTTCTATAGATGAATTGTTAACAAAAACAACTAATTCTTCATGATTAGGAAAGACGGCATAAGCAAATGCTGTATACCCTGAATACAGCGATAAAATCAAAACAATTAAAAACAAAACTCTTTTGCAAAATCTCAAGAAGCCCATCCCCTTTTTATCTCGAACATTACACAAAAGGGCAACGCCTCTGCGCCGCCCTAAATAATCAACAATAAATATTCGCCCCGCTGAAAATTTCAATCATTTCCTGCCGCAAGCTGTCAGTAATTTGCAGCCGCTGTTTTGGTGGAAGCTCGTACACATCCTTATTAAACAGATAATGTTGAAGCTCGATCTCTTTAATAAGCATTTTGGTGTGAAAAATATTTGATTGATAGACGTTTACATCTATAGCATCATATTTATCAAGCGTTTTTTGATCAATGTAATTTTGAACTGAAGTTATGTCGTGGTCAATAAAATATTTGCGCCCATCTACATCTCGTGTAAAGCCTCGGACTCTGTAATCAATTGTGATAATATCAGAATCAAAGCTCGATATCAAATGACCTAGCGCATTAAGCGGAGATATTTCCCCACAAGTTGAAACATCTATATCCACCCTAAATGTTGAAATAGAGTTGTTAGGGTGATGTTCAGGGAACGTGTGTACCGTCACATGGCTTTTATCCAGATGAAAATTTACCGACTTTCCGGCTTTTTTTTCGCCTAGACTTTCCGTTTCATCTTTTGGCTCTATGCGTTCTACAATGCGTTCTTCAGCAATAAGAACATTAACAGAAGCACCCTGAGGGTCATAATCATGCTTAGAAATGCTGATAACATCAGCACCGATTATATTTGTTACTTCACATAAAATATTTGTAAGCCTTTCAGAATTATACTGTTCGTCAATGTAAGCTATATAATCTTTTTGTTCTCTCTCACTTTTCGCATAGCAAACATCATAGATGTTAAAGCTAAGTGTTTTTGTGAGGTTGTTAAAGCCATAAAGTTTAAGCTGCTTTGCCAACCCTAACATCACATCCTTTACGGAAAAATATCCGCCTTGGTCTATCTCTAAAGGGCAAGTCGTTGCCTGCGGCAGATTCTCGCCCATGCAATTCGAGAGGAGCTTAAAGCCAAAATAGGCTTTAAGCTCAAGAGGGGTGTTAAGAACCTACCATATCAATAATAAATGATAGGTTGTCGTCAGAAATTTCGTCTGCGGCTAACTGCACTGAATTTTGCATACAGCACATACAAAAAATTCAAAGTATATCGCCCAACTTCTTCTGTATTAACCATATGTAATTTATACAACAATAGAGGGGAAAAGTCAACACAAAAACTAATTTATCTTATTTCCAATATCCCCTACATTCTTTCAGGTGCAGGGAACGTAACCCCTCTTGTATCAATCGCTATTGTAGCTATACGCTGCGGTTCATTTGGTCTGTCATTTCTATCTCTTGGCTGAGCTACGATAGCATCTGCGACTTCCATACCGTGAACGACCATGCCAAAGCCGGCGTAGTCATTATCAAGGAAGGTTGGGTCGCCTACACAGATAAAAAACTGTGAACCGCCTGAATTAGGAGCAGGGGTTCTTGCCATTGAAACAACGCCTCTTGTATGGGATAAATTGTTTTCGAAGCCATTTGCGCCAAATTCACCAAATATTGAATATCCCGGACCTCCCATGCCTGTTCCGTCGGGGCATCCGCCTTGTATCATAAAGTTTGGTATAACTCTATGGAATATAACTCCGTCATAAAATCCGCTGTTTGCAAGCGATATAAAGTTATTGACAGTGTTAGGTGCAATATCGGGGAAGAGCTCAATAACTATTATATCGCCGCTTTCCATTGTTATTGTTGCTAGTGGGTTGCTTTCGTTTCTAACTGTAAATTCCATACTTATCTCCTCCAAAGATTCTTCTATAATTTCTTCAATAATAGCATTATCAGATGTATCTTCGCTGATTGGTTCATTTTCATCGTCGTCAGCTTCTTCGGGTTCATCGTCAAATTCGTCCGGTTCATTTGAGCTAACTTCATCAATTGTGCCGTCCTCATCGGTTGCATCTTCATATTCATCGTCTACATCTTCTTCATCAAATGTTAGCGGTTGAAGGTTTTCGTATACATTTTCTTCCACATCATCGTTCCAAGCTGTGTCAGCATTTCCGCTTGCACATCCGGTAAAAACAAATGCTGTTAAAAATGCAAGTGTTAAAACATATATTATTCTTTTCATAGTAATTGTTTGTCCTCCTTATTAAATATTCCTATACTCTTATACATCAATTTCCACATAATTGCAAGCAAAAATTAAGAATAATCTTGAACAATCTTGAGAAAAGGACATACAACTTGGAAATAAAATTTCATAAAATAGCTTTAGGGAATAAAAACCAAGGTGGTGCCTATGCAAACACATATCGAAAGCCTTATCGTTAAAATCAACGACGACAACAGAATGATTGGAAAGCTGTTAAGTGAAAAAAAGAAAATCATGAGTAATTTGCATAACGCTCTTGAATCTAAGCGGCGAAGTAAAATTGCACTTGAAGAAAACCAAATGAATGCATTTTCAAAGTTTATGAGCTATTATGAAAATGAAAAAAAGAGCATAAGCGAACAGTTCGGGCTGATGTGCTCAAAAAAAGAAAGCAAACATACATACGATATGGTTTCAACTGATTTGTATTCATTTAACGAATGGCAAGTAAACATGATGAGGAAGATTAAGGAAGTTGTTGAAGAAGGCGAAGAGGTGTTGGAGATAATTAATTCTCAATAGACCTGCCCATTATAGTTGTTCCACATTAAGAACATTTTTTTGTAAAAAGGTGTTGACAAATGTCGGGGGGGGGGTACAATGTACATTATTGCTTTAACAAAAGTCACTGCAATAAGCCCGCAACCTCAAAAATTAAAAAAATGGAGGAATTTTCTTATGGCAATAGGTTCGTTAATTTTAGGTATTTTAGCAATACTCGTTTCTTTTATCCCCTTTTTAAATTGGATTGGTATACCAGTAGCAATTGCCGGCATCGTTTTTGGCGCTATTGGCGGCAAGAAACTTAAAGAGCAGGGCTCTTCAGGCGGTATTGCGACAGCAGGTTTGGTGCTTTCAATTATCGCTTTAGTGCTTGCAGTTTTGTGGACTCTAATGTGCGGTGCTTGTGCAGCTTGTGCCACCGCTCCTTTAATGTTTTAAGTATCATATAATAAATTTTGTGGGCTTCTGTCAACCAGCAAGGCATTTTATTAATAGCCTTGTTGGTTGAGTGCTTTGTAAGCTCATTAATGCTTTGAGAGGTGTTTGCGTGCATCCGTTTGTTAATTTTTTAGGTTTAGTCGATATCCCTGTTTACGGTTTATTGATGGTCGTAGGGGCTGGACTAAGTTGGATTTCGTTAATTATCTTAAACAAAATTAAGAATCAGCTTGCTTTTAGCGACATAAACTTAGTATTTTTGTTAGCGATTTGCGGCAGTATAGTTGGCGCATCAACATTAAGACCTATCATGCATTTGTTTAGAATTATTTTCAACTGGCATGACTATCGCTCTATGACTTTTATGGAGCTTTTTTATTATGCAACGGGGGAGATAATCTTTTACGGTGGTTTTTTAGGCGGTTTGGTTACTGCAATTTTAGCTTGCCGTAAATTTAGGATTGACACAGTTGCTTTTTTTGACATAGCTGCCCCTGCACTTGCGTTAGCACATGCAATTGGGCGTATAGGCTGTTTTTTTGGCGGATGTTGTTTTGGCATTGCTTTACCAAATAATCATCCGCTAGCTGTCATATATCCCGCAGAGTCTTTAGGTGCACCGCCAAACATACCTTTATTAGCTATGCCGCTAATAGAAAGCGGATATTTATTTATTCTCTTTATCATTTTGGTTATAGTTTATGCTAAAAGCAAAACAAAAGGCATATCATCATCCATATATTTGCTAATATATCCAGTCGGACGTTTTGTATTAGAATTTTTTCGTGGTGATGTAATTCGCGGCGAAACAGGGTTTCTTACAACTTCACAAGTTATATCTGCTATTATTTTAATTTTCGGTGCGTTTTACTTCATAAATACCAGAAAAATTTGCAAAATTATTACAAAACTGTATTGACAGGAATTTTTTGTTATGTTATGATGAGTGCGTTGCAATTTACTTAACTTTTTTTTATTTTTTAGGAGGATTCACAATGAAAGTAGGAACAGTAAAATGGTTTAACGCAGAAAAAGGTTTTGGATTTATCTCAGTGCCTGATGAAGACGACGTATTCGTACATTTCTCAGCAATCGACTCAGAAGGTTTCAAGACTTTAGAAGAAGGTCAAGAAGTTAATTTTGAAGTAGTTCAAGGTGCTAAAGGTCCTCAAGCTGCAAACGTCGTCCGTGCATAATCCATGTTTTTTGCGTAAGCATTAAATATAGAAGAAACGGCAAAACCTTTCATTATGTTTCGTTATGATGAAGGGTTTTTTACTTGGAAAAGGAGCAATTTGTTTGGAGAGCAGGAAATCCTCTTTTGTCAAACAGGCGTCAATACTTGCCGCTGCCGGAATTATCGCTAGAATCATTGGTTTTTTATATCGTGTTCCCCTTACAAACCTTATAGGCGACGAAGGAATAGGTCTTTCAAGTTGGGGATATAACATATATATGCTGCTTTTGATAATATCTTCGGCGGGGCTTCCTGCGGCTATTTCGAAAATGGTTTCAGAGCGAATCGCCGTTAAAAGATATAAAGATGCACATAGGGTATTTAAAGTTGCGCTTATTGTTTCCGGAATAATGGGCTTTGTTGCTACTTGCGCTTTATTTTTAATTGCTCACGTGCTTTTTTCATCGACAAATGACTATTATTCAATAATCGTACTTGTGCCAACGGTTTTTATCGTTGCAATTATGGCTGTTTTCAGGGGATATTTCCAAGGTATGAAAAATACTGTGCCAACAGCCTTATCACAAATTGTTGAGCAAATTTTTAACGCAGTTTTCAGCGTATTTTTAGCATATATGATGCTTAGAGTAAGCTTGCCGCTTGCCGCAGCCGGTAGTAATGCCGGAACGGGTATCGGTGCATTAGTTGGTCTTATAACTCTTTTGGTAATTTATATCATTTTAAAGCCAAAGATTAAATATAACGATCTACCGGAAGCACCAACTTCGGATTATAAGCATCAAAGCAATTGGGGTATTGCAAGAGAGCTTATTATGACGGCTATGCCAATAATTATTGGCGTGGCAATTTTCAGCATCACAAATATTATTGACATGATAATGGTAAGAAGTCGTTTGGGTGTTATAGGTACGCTTAGCGAAAGTGAAATCACTGCGCTTTATGGTCAGCTTACCGGCAAATATATCCCAATTACGACATTACCTGTTTCTTTAGCCGCCGCGCTTGCGGCAGCCATCATCCCTTCAATAGCTTCCTCGTCAGTATTAAAAGACACAGAAAGTGTTAAACGAAAAATAAATATTGCTATGCGCCTTACGATGATTATTTTAATTCCATCGGCTGTTGGCATAGGTGTTTTAAGCGACCAAATACTTCTTCTCTTGTTCCCCAGGTTTCCGGACGGAGGAGAATTGCTAAGGATAGGCTCTGTCAGTGTTATTTTTCTCGCCCTTTCTTCAATTGTAACTGGAATGCTTCAAGGGATAGGCAAGGTCTATGTTCCTGCGATTGCCGCTTTTTTTGGTGCGTTAATTAAAATACCGCTTAATTATGTTTTGATAGCAGACCCAAGAATAATGGTAGCTGGTGCGGTTATAAGCACAACAATCTGTTACGCAGTTGCTTCTACAATAAACCTTATTGTATTGTGTAAGACTACGAAGACAACCCCTGACTATATGGGTGCATTTGTGAAGCCGATAATTGCTTCCGTCGCTATGGGTATTGCTTGTTTTGTTTTGTATCATGGGATATATTTCTTTGTACCAAGTAATAGCCTGGCTTGTATTACTGCGATAATAGCAGGTGCGGCGGTTTATTTTGCGGTGATGCTTTTAATCGGCGGAATGAAACAAGAGGATGTTAGATTGCTCCCTTATGGGGATAAGCTTGCTAAGTTTTTGAGGTAACCCTATGCGCCTAATATTCATTCTCCATTGTATAATTTCCTAAATTATGGGAAAAATTACAAACGGAGGTGTTATTAATCAATGAACGAAAATTTCAGGCGTGAATTTGAATTATATGAAGCCGAGAGCAATGCTAAAAAGAACGTAAAATATATAGGGATAGGAATTTTAGCTTTTGCGGCGGTATGTATCGGAATTGCAGGAGTTGTGTTTGGGATAAACGGGTTTGGTGCTGATACTTTAGCAAACTCGGTGACGATTATAGAAGTGCATGATGACGCAGACATCCCATATGTAGCATTAGGCGACTCAGCGGAGATTATTAACATTATAACTGCTGAAACAAAAATGGTTTATGAATATTATTTCCCTGAGCTTAACTTTACGGACTTTGTAGAAGCTGTTGCGCCACATTTGTTGATAGGGGCTTCTGAAAGTAGTTTAGGTGATCTTATGCCTGGTTGGGAGATAATTAAATTTTCACCCAGGGAGGTTGTAGCAAGAAAAACAATTCTACCCGGAACTAATCTGGCATATCTGCTTACAACACGAAACGGATATATTGCCGTCTACTATGAAGATGCAATTCACGGCGGGCTTTTAAAAGAAGTCACAAGCACATCTATAGCAGGGCTTTGTGCGGATGAAGTATCAAGACTTGAAAGAGGGATTTACATTTATGGTATAGAAAACCTTATGAGTGCATTGCAGGACTTTGGGAGTTAGCATTTTGTTGGTTTTTTCTTTCTACAAATACAAAAAACGCAGCGTAGTAAAAACTATAGCTGCGTTTTTATTTTTATAATGCCATATACTCGTATCCCCTCAAAACAGTAACAAAAACTTGTCTTTTTTCCGCTATTCGTCGTAAAAAGAACCTTACCGTACCTTCGGGTACGCTAAGAACCTTTTTCCTAGTCTAGCGAAAAAAATTCTGCGTTTTTCTGCTACTGTTTTGAGAGGATACGAGTATAAATTTTAATATTGTCCGGTCAATGATATAAGATAATCCCCACCAAACAATTCAGTAAATTCTTTAAGTGCACGACCTACTATATCCACGCCTTCGTTCGAATATTTGTTAAACAAGTATTCTGATAAAGTATTCAAAAGATGTGCAGTATGGAAGCTAAAATCCTTCTTTAAAGATAACCCGAGTTCCTCTTGTTTGTTTTTGAGTCTTGCAAAATCATCGTCGCTCATAGGCTTGTTCCAATCAAAGCAGCATTTGTCTCCACCCCATGCTAACGTTGAATGAACAGTGCATACGTTAGCGGGGCCAAACCCACGGTAAAGCGCATCATCAACTGTTAAACAGTAGTATCTTCCAAAATCAAGGAGATTATGCTTTTTCCATGATTCAAACCACGGACATAAAAGTGTATGGGTTACGAAAGAAGGCAATCGCTGTTCAATAATATCATCCTTTTCGCCTGGTTCAGCGACCCATTCGCCGTAAGCAACAAAGTTCGCGATGTCCGGTTCATCGCCATGTTTAAGAGCAGTCTCTGCCATTCGTGCGCCACGCTCTTCAGCGTACAGAGTGATTGCTTTAACTATAGCATCTTTGCCTTCGTCACCTTTTGATTCAATTGCTGCACGGGTAAGAAGTGCAAAAAGTGTTGCATGATGTTCTATTTTGCATTTACGTTCTGTGTTAGCGTTACCCACAGCTTCTTTTATCAATTGTTCAAGTTGTTGATTCATGTTAATCATCATCCCAAGTAAGCTTTTTTTACATCTTCGTTGCTAAGAAGCTCTTCGCCTGTGCCTTCCAGGATAATTTCTCCAAGATCAAGCGCATAGGCGTAGTCAGCAACAGAGAGTGCTATATTTGCATTTTGTTCGATAACGAGTATCGTTGAGCCTTCTTCTTTAAGTCTAATCAACAGCTCAAAAATTTCGTCGATAATCATAGGCGCAAGACCCATGCTTGGTTCATCAAGCATAACGAGTTTTGGTTCTGACATTAACGCCCGGCTTACCGCAAGCATTTGCTGCTCGCCTCCTGATAAAGTTCCGGCGGCTTGCTTTTGGCGTTCTTTTAATCGTGGAAACAGGTCAAACTGTTTTTCTATAAGCTCATTTAGCTTAGTTTTTGACATTTTTTGAGAAAAGCTGCCCATTATCAAATTATCTTTGATAGAAAGCCTTGGGAATACAAGCCTTCCCTCGGGAACTTGTACAAGCCCGCGTCCTACGATCTTATGAGCTTTTACGTTAGTAATGTCTTCGCCCAAAAACTTGACTTTGCCGCTTTTTTTCTTAACAACTCCGCTTATTGCTGAAAGAGTTGTTGATTTTCCGGCACCATTAGAACCTATTAGCGTAACTATTTTATTTTCCGGTACTTTCAGCGAGATCCCTTTTACTGCCTGTATGTTACCGTAGCTTACTTCAAGATTTTCAATTTCTAGCATAATACCGGGGTTTGCATTATTACTATTCATCCTTAGCCACCCCCATATGTTTTGCAACTCGACCTGTTCCAAAATAAGCTTCAATAACAGCCTTGTTATCTCTTATTTCAGAAGGTGTTCCTTGTGCTATTTTTTGTCCAAAGTTTAAGACCATTATTTCATCGCAAAGATTTAATATGAACTTAATATCATGCTCGATTACTATAATTGTATATCCTTTGGTTCTAATAAACTTGATAAACTCAAGTAAGGTGTATGTTTCATTTGCATTCATACCTGCGGCAGGCTCGTCAAGCAAAAGAAGTTTAGGGCTTGTTGCAAGAGCTCTCGCAATTTCAACTTTACGCTGCATACCATATGAAAGGTTAGAAGCAATTTGGTCGATATATTCAGCCATTTCAAGACGTTCTAAAAGTTCAATACCTTTTTGGCGTATTTCGACTTCTTCTCGCCAATAGCGTTTTGTCCTGAAAATAGCATCTGCCATATTTGACTTTTCATGTTTATGGAAGCCGACGATAACGTTGTCAAGCACTGTCATACTATCAAACAACTGAATTTGCTGGAATGTTCTGGCAATTCCTTTTTTAGCGTTTTTGTGGACTGAATTTCCTGTTATATTTTCGCCGCAGAAAATGAACTCGCCTGAAGTTGTAGAATGTGCACCGCTTAACAGGTTCAAGTAAGTTGTTTTTCCTGCGCCGTTTGGCCCTATAATTCCAAAAATCGAACCTTCAGGCACTTGCGTTGATACGTTGTCAACTGCACGAAGACCTCCAAATTGCTTTGAAACATTTTTTGATTCCATAATTACAGACATTAGGCAGTACCTCCTTTCCGGTTGGCTTTGGAGCGGCTGACTAATTTATTATAAAACATTTTAATAGGTCCGTCTTTTGTGCTTTTTCCAAGTATACCTTGAGGGCGAACCCACATCATAAAGATGATAACACCGCCGAATATAATACCTCGGTAGGCAGCTGTAAAACGGAACGCCTCAAGAGACCCAATAACAAGCGTCGAGCCAACGATAGGTCCGAATAACGTACCTTGGCCACCGATAATCATCATTGCAAGTACATCAAAGTTATCTGCCATTGAGAACATGTTTGAGTCGATAAAACGATAAAATACTGCCATTACCGCACCGGCGATACCTGCCCAGAAGCCTCCGTAAATAAAGCCTAAAGATTTATAGCGGTAAGTGTTTATACCAAGGCTTTTTGCCGCTTCTTCATTTTCACGTATAGATATCCAAGCACGTCCGACTTTTGAGCTTATTACGCAATAGTTACAAATAAGCATAATTACGATAAATGCAAATACCATATAGAATGTTGAAAGGGGAGTGCTTAGTCTAAATCCAAAAATTTCCGGAACAGGTATACCTGCTATACCCATTGCACCCCCGGTTACGCTAATCCAGTTTAATGCTATAACTCTAAGTATTTCTGAAAAGCCTAAAGTAACTGCTGCCAGATACAGACCGGATAATTTACGAGCAGGGTAAGATACTAAAGCACCCATTAAGCTTGCCGCTAATCCTGAGACTACAACAGCAATCCAAAAAGATATTTCGTAATTAGTCATCATTATTGCTGTGACATATGCGCCAACATTTGCAAAGCCCATTTGACCTACAGTAAACTGACCTGTATAGCCGTTTACAATGTTCATCGAAGCAACAAGAAGTATATAGATCATAACTCTAACTGCAACGCCGTTTAAATAGGCTGAAAGAAACTGCGGCATAATCAACAAGAGGATAAACACAGCAACAGCAATTATTAAGTTTCGTTTTGATAATTTAAGGCTCTTTTTTGTGATTCTGCTTTTGACATCACCTTCCACGTCTGCGTCCTCCTCCCAATCTTAACCCTTCGGGTAAGAACAAAAGCACTAAAATGAGGAACATAAATGCGAAAATATCACGCATTGCAGAACCTGCAAAGGCAATACCAAAGTTTTCCATGACGCCGATGACGATACCGCCGAGTGCAGACATAGATATATCTGACATTCCGCCTAAAACGGTAGCCGAAAACGCACGAATCATAACCGGAGGTCCGATAAGCGGGGAAATGCTGCTGTAATAAAGCGCAAATAACATACCGCCGATACCTGCGATACCGCAGCCGAGTAAGCTTCCGACCATAGTTGCTCTTTTAACATTTACGCCCATAAGAGCTGCAGCTTTACGGTTTTGGCTTACAGCTTTTAAAACAACACCGTATTTAGTTTTGTTCAAAAAGAGCGCAAGTAAGATACAAAGCACAATAACTACTATAAAAATGGTAATCTCAATCATGCCTATAAAAACACCAAAAACTTCAAATGAACGAGGCTGAATCACTTGGTTTGTACGAACCCCTTGAGTTTGTGTGCCAAAAACAATTTGAGCTAAATTTATAAGTAAGATACTCATACCTATAGTACACACTAGCGAAATATGCCGCGGCGAGTCTAAGAATTTTTCATAGCAAATAATGTGTATAACAATGCCTACAAGTGCAGGCACGATGAAACAAATAAGAGCCATCACTATAATATTAGTGGGAATCCACGATAGGCTTATAGTAAAAAACGCCATGAACCCTCCAATCATAATGACTTCGCCATGGCAAAGTGTTGCCATTCCAACGACGCCGACAATTAATGCATATCCGATAGCAAAAAGCGCAAAAATTGAGCCTTGGCTTAGCCCATTGATTAACTGCTCAAATATGAAAGCTGCTGTCATGTCTAATGTGTCACCTTCCTCTTTAGAGAAAGTGCGCTACCACTAAGAGCCTGTAATTAAACAGGCTCTGTAGTAGTTTCGCACTTAAATATCGTCAATGTAAAAGGTCTACGATCTAAGGTTTAAGATCTAAAAAGACTTGATTAACGATCTAAAATGATTATATTATAATTTTCATCAAAGTCAGAAACTTGAACCCAACTGCCGCTTTCAAAGCGCATGATGTAATATCTGCGGTGAACTTGACCGTGTTCATTAAATTCCCATTGACCAAGAAGACCATATTTGTTAGTTTCCATAAGAGCATCTACCATTGCTTCACGGCTTAAGTTTTCTTCACCTAGACGTTCAATCGCATCAACGATACCCATGATAGTGTCATAAACCAAGTAGCTCCAGTAAGTTGTTGGAACTCCTGCACGTCTTTCAAATTCAGCAGTATATTCTATCATATACGTGTCACCAGGGCGAACAACGAACGCTAAGTTTGTTATTAAGCCTTCTGCTAAATCTTCACCAAGCATTTCAATCAAAGAACCTGTGATAGCTGTTTTTGAAGGAACAACCTGAACATCCCAACCCATTTGAGTTATTTGATTAACGATACCTGCTACTTCAGAGTAGTTAGCCATGATGTAGATAGCATCAGGATCATTTTGACGAATGTTTGATAAAATTGCACGGAAGTCAACTTCGCCCGTGTTGATTGGTTCAATATTTGTTAGCTCAAGACCAATGCGGTCTGCTTCACGTTGGAAGTTTTCAAGAGCCATGAAGCCCCAGTCTGTGTTGAAGTGGATAACGCCTACACGTTCTGCACCAAGATAACCTTGTAAAATTTCTCTTGCTGCAAAAGGAGCATCGTCTGTTTGAAGACCGAACATTTGGAATGCAAATGGGCTTGATTGACCAATGATTGGACCTGAAGCACTTGGTGTAAATACAACCATACCAGCTTCTTCATAGATAGGAAGTGAAGCTAAAACGCCTGATGAAGCATAGTCACCAAGAGCGATTAAATAACGTGGATTCGCAACAACAAGGCGTGCGATATCTGCATTATCTTGAGGTCTGTTTACTGTGTCATAAGGAATGATTCTAAGCTCACGACCAAGTACGCCGCCTCTTGAGTTAACTCTGTCCATAGCTATTTGAGATGCGATAAGGTAGTGTAAACCATATTCCGCAGCGTCTCCAGTTGCCGGATGATGCATTGCAAAGTAAATTGGGTCGCCTGTAAATGTGACTTCTTCGCCGCCGCCGTTGCTTCCTGCTACTGTACCGCCAGTAGTTCCGCCGCCTGTTACAGGTGCAGTATCGTCAGCACAGCCTGATAATAAACTGATCAACAAAACGAATGATAGTATTAATGCTAATGTTTTTTTCATTTTACATCCTCCTGGTTTTTAGCTTAAAAAGCTATTTATTTCATTTAATTGCAGTAGTTTTTAAGCCAAATTATTTTTATGTTTACCCTTGCAATACAATGAACAACACGGTTGTTCATTGTATTGCAAGGGTAGTGAATCACTATAGCAAATTAGGGAATATATGTCAACCCTATAAGTGCTGAAAAGCCTCGAAAAAACACGAAAAACAGTATTTGACTACTTAAATTGAGATTCTAATATTTCAGTAAGTTATTTCCTTAAACTTGGAGTAAATTTTGAGGATATTGATCCTATTTTTTTAGCTCTTGCGTAATGAAACAAATATTGTTGCGCATATCCTGCATAATTTCCGAACTTATCTTTAGCAAATTCGTGAATTTCTTTAAGCGGAACATCTTGTTCGCCGAGATATAGATGTGACATAACACGCTTAACCCAAACATCTACAGGGAAAACTTCCCTGCGTTCGAATGAAAAAAGCATAGTGCAGTCAGCAACTTTAGGACCGACTCCTTTGATCATCATAAGCGACTCCTTTACTTTTTCTGTATTCATTTTAGTCAGCTCTTCCATATCAATAAAACGAGATGAAATTTTTTGAGCTGCATCATATATGTATTTTGCCCTAAATCCTGCTTTTATTCTAATAAAATCTTCCGTATTGCAAGAGCTTAGCTTATCTAATGTTGGAAATGCAAAGTGTTCGCCTATTTTTTCTCCATAATCAGCGGACATATTATTGACTATCTGCTTTATATGTGGTATTTGTTTGTTTTGAGATATAATGAATGTAACAAGACATTCAAGCGGTTCTTGGTTAAGTATTCTTATCCCATCGGCAAAAGCAATCGCTTCTTGCATAATCGGGTCGTTTTTGCATAGCCGCTCTTTAATTTCGGAATAATTTTTGTCGAGGTCAAAATATCTGACCCAGATGTTTTCAAAGTCTGGAACAGTCATAGGCGAAAACGTTATCATGTTTCCTGCTTGAGATACATTTATAATCCGACCAAGCGCAACTATCAAATAACTAAGTTCACCCACTTTGAAGAATCTAAAACATTGCCCGCATTCAAGCGTTTGTTCTATGTTAAAATCATTCAAACCGTTAACAACAACTGTATCGCCTTTTTGTTCATAATTTATCATACTATACCCCACTTAATTTTTATAGGTAATAAGTGAATAGGTAATAGTGAATAACTGACCATGTTACCTATTCCTTACTGCTTATTCCCTTTTCTTTGTCTCTCAACTCATTAATTCCCATGACTAACAAAAATCCGCCAAAGATCCTTCTCAGCATATTTTCTTCGATTTTTGACGCAAATAAAGAACCGGCAATGGCGAAAGCTACACCAAAGAAAATAAGAATCCAAATATATTTTCGTTCAATGCTTTTGTTTTTAATATGAATTATAAGCGCAACTGTTCCTGTTGGTATATAATACATCAAGTTGATGCTTTGTGCCGTAAGCTGACTAACTCCAAAAAACATAGTAAGAGCAGGTATAAGAAGCGTTCCGCCGCCGATCCCCATTCCTGTAACAATCCCACAGATTAGCCCAATAATTATAAACCACATCATATCAGCATCTTAACTGCGGCGGCTATCATAAAAAGCCCAAACAGTCGTTTTAGCCACTTTTTTGGTATTTTTGTTAGAAGTTTTGCGCCGACTATACCGCCTGCTACGCCCCCTATACATATAAAAATCAGCATTTTCCAGTCAACTTCATTTCCCCGTAAATAAACAAACGAGCTTGTAATTGACAAAGGTAATATGATAGCTACGGCGGTAGCATGGGCGGTATGGACGGAAAGTTTCAAAAATTTTTTAGACAGCGGAATAAAAATCGCACCGCCGCCGGATCCGAACAAACCGTTTACAATACCTGTTACAGATCCTACTATTGCGGATTTAACAGGGGATATTTCGCTTTTATCACTGTTTTCTATATTTGGGTTTCTCATGGGTAAGCACCTCGCAGGCAGGCTCAAATTCCACAATTTCTAAATTACATGATGAAGTGGACGATACCTGTCTTACTACATTATTACCCAAAAACAAAATCCGATTAATTATTACAGCGGAAATTACTTACATTAAAAATTTTTTATGTACTGTTTTCTATTTTCTTTTCACAAATTTCTTTCAGGAAGCATTCTTCGCATCCGGCACGCTTGGCTGTACAAATTTCACGTCCATGAGATATAACTTGTTGATTGTATTTTATCCAGGATTCCTTTGGTAAAATTTCCATCAGTTGAAATTCTGCCTTTTCGGGGTCGATGGTATTTGTCAGCCCTAGCCTATACGAAACACGCTTAACATGGGTATCTACAACGATGCTTGGTATTGAAAAAATATGCCCTCTTATAACATTTGCTGTTTTCCTGCCTACACCTGCAAGAGATGTAAGCTCTTCAATATCTGATGGCATTTTTCCACCGTAAACTTCAAGCAGCCTTTGAGCGCATAAAATTATATTTTTGGCTTTATTATGATAAAATCCTGTTGATTTTATATCGCTTTCAAGCTCAGAAATATTAACTGATGCAAAACTCTCAATGCTATGATATTTCTTAAAAAGCTGCTCAGTTACTAAATTTACACGTGCATCGGTACATTGTGCTGATAGAATTGTGGCTATCAAAAGCTGCCAGTCTTCATTGTAATTCAAAAAACATTTTCCATCATGCGGGTAATGCTCATCTAGGAGGTTTAGGAGGTTTAGAATTTCATTTATTTTGTTCATTGTAATTTCTCCCAACGCATTTTATAGTTGATTAACTACAATTTCATCTGTCATATAGTTAAAAATCACGTAACATCCGTGTGTCTTAATTTTCTCATCCGTCAAAAACCCTAAAACATTATTTTCGAACCATACAAGATTACTCCTTCTTACAATTTGCTTTACGGGTATCAACAAAGCCTCTTCGCCAAAATACTTCTTAATATTTTCACTGTTATTATAAAAATCACGGACAAATTCTTTGTTTTCTTCTTTACCAAAAGGCAGTCCATCGGGAAGGGATTTTAGTTTCTCATTCGAGAGCAAGTCAAACAACAGCAGTTCTTTGATAATTTTAGTTTCGTCGATGTTTAAAAATGAAATTGCAAAATCATATATTTTAATGTAAAGATTTATTTTGCTGTGTGAAATGCCATGATATTCCATTTCATTCCAGTATTCCGCAATCCTTTCAAAAAACTCAAATGGGCTGTCAAAGAAAGAAATCAGGTATTTAATGCTGCTACCAAACTGACCGGAATTATAAAAGAGTTCTAAAACATGCTCAATGCTTTTGAGCTGCAAAATTTCGCTGTATGTAAGCCAAGAGGTAGTAAGCACTTCATAGTCAGCATTATCTTTAAAGATAATTCCGTGCTTAGGTGCAGCTTCACGTATTTTTGAGCCTTTAAGAATTTTTAAAAATCCAAGCTGAAGCATCTCAGGGGAGACAGCAAACACTTCGTTAAATGATTTTTTGAATGAGAGATAATCTTCATATGGAAGCCCTGCTATTAAATCTAAATGCTGATGAATAGTTCCCAGTTCTTTAATTAAGCGAACGTTTTCATATATTTTATCAAGATTAGTTATTCTACCGATTTCTTTAAGCGATTGTGCATTAGTTGACTGAATTCCTATTTCAAACTGAAACAGACCTTTTCTCGCCTTTTTTAATATCGCAATTTCATCAAAATTAAGCAAATCTGCACAAATTTCGAAATGGAAGTTTGTTATTTTGTTGTCGTTTTTAATTAAAAATTCCCAAATATTCATTGCGTGGTACTTGTTTGAATTAAAAGTTCTATCAATGAATTTGACTTGGCTCACTTTTGAATTTAGGAAGCGAGTTAAGTCGCTGAAAACTCTTTCTGAGTTTAAATATCTAACATTGCTGCTTGAACCCGAAAGGCAGTAGCCGCAACTATATGGACAGCCTCTTGAGCTTTCATAGTAGATTATTTTGTTTTCTAATTCAGAAAATCCACCTTCATAGGCAAAAGGAATTGCATTAAGTTCTAGAATTTCGCCAATTGAACTTATAATGTTTCCTTCATTTGTCATATATGCTATACCACTAATATCAGCCAGCCCAATCTCACTATTTACATAATGCTTAAGCAAGTTGTAAAAAGCCATTTCACCTTCGCCAATTACAATCACATCGACAGGGTAGTCCCTTAAAATCGGCTCAAATTCATAGCTAACTTCAGGACCGCCAAGAATTATTTTTACATCTGTCATTATTTTCTTGATAGAGCTGACTAAGCTAAGAACCTGTTTTATGTTCCAGATATAGCATGAAAAGCCTATGATATCAGGCTTTTGCTTAAATATCTCTGACAGGATGAAGTTTTCGGTTTGGTTTATTGTAAATTCTGAAAGCGTAACATTTTCAGAATACTCACCTGCGAAATCCTTTATGTTTCTTAGCGCAAGTGATGAGTGTATGAACTTTGCATTTAGTGTAGTCAGTAGAATTTTCATACAATAACCTCATTTGAACAAACATGAATTTTCATGAATAAACGCACTTTCACTAGAATAGATTTTACAAAGCATGTCGCAAGGAGTAAATATACTCATGTCAAAAAAAAGCATAATCAACGGAGCAATTATTTTGACCGTTGCAGGAATTATAACCCGATTATTAGGGTTTGTCTATCGCATATTTCTTTCAAATGCTATAGGCGCAGAAGGGATGGGGCTTTATCAGCTTATTATGCCGGTTTATGCCCTTGCATGGAGCATATCATGCTCTGGTTTCACAACTACAATTTCAAAGCTTACAGCACAGGAAAACGCAAAAGGTGAGTATGGCAACATAAAACGGTTTTTGTGGCAAGCTGTTACGATAACAACATCAATTGGGATTGCAATCAGTATTACTTTGTATGTATTTGCTGAGCCTATTGCAATGTCGATTTTTCAAGATCAGCGTGCGGCAATGCCGATTCAAATTTTATCAGCGGCTATACCTTTCATGGCCTTTGGATCTTGCCTTCGGGGCTATTTCTTTGGGCTTCAAGAGACTATGATACCGGCGATAAACCAAGTTTTTGAACAAACGGTTCGTATGGCAGTTGTTTTTGTTCTTGCGGGGTTCTTTATTCCGCTAGGTCTTGAATATGCTGCTGCCTTGGCTGTTATCGGTATCGTTGCGGAAGAAGCTGCTTCACTCTTTTTCATTATCACTGCATACAACCGACACAAGAAAACTAAGACGGCGATTTTCAAAAGACCTTCGATGTCGTTTAGTAAATCACTTATGCTTCTATGCGGGATGGCTTTACCCTTAACTTCAACCAGGGTGATAGGTTCTTTGCTTGGAACGTTTGAAAACTTCCTCATCCCAAGGCGGCTAGAACTATATGGGATGACAACTTCCGAAGCTATGAGCACTTTTGGTCAAATCAGCGGGATGGCAATGCCTCTTATTTACTTTCCGTCAGCTTTTTTAACATCACTTGCTATATCTCTTATACCGGCAGTTTCAGAGGCGACTGCTATAAAAAACTTTAATCGGATAAAACATACAGCATCACGCTCAATGTTATTTTCGTCAATAATTGGCTTTTGTGCATCAGCGGTTTTTGTAACGTTTTCGTATGAACTTGGGTCGGTTATTTATAACCAGGATATAAGCGAAATGCTTATTTTGCTAGGTATAATGTCCCCATTTCTTTACATGCAAGTTGTATTAGCGGGTATATTAAACGGTCTTGGCTGCCAAGTTTTTATATTTAGAAACAGCCTTATATCTTCTGTTATAAATATAGGTTTTGTTTATTTTTTAGTTCCGCAGTACGGTGTAAACGCCTTTATTTTGGGGTGGTTTGTAAGTCTTATTATTACTTGCGGGCTTGAAATCAATAAGCTTAGCGAAATGGTAAAGCTAGAGTTTGAATTTAAAAACTGGTTCATAAAGCCGGTGTTTGCGGCGGTCATGGCATCTGTTGCGGTTAAGCTTTTAGAAGATAGGGTAGTAACGCCTTTGATTGGCGAAACACTTGGGCTTGCAGTTTCAATATTATTTCTTGTTGTCACTTATTTAGTATTCATTTTGTTAACAGGATGTCTTCGTAAAGCTGACATAACAAGCATCATAAAGTTTAAATAATACCAAACTTGTAAATTTAGATGATAGGCTGATATAAAGATGTTGCCGGAAGGGGAGACACATGCTCAACTACATTTGGGGCGGTATGATATTAATAGGAATAGCAGTAGCAGCATTTAACGGTACGATGGAAGAAGTTTCTAGTGCCATAATAGATTCTTCAAGAGATGCTGTGTCACTTATGATAACTATGCTCGGGATAATATCTATGTGGATGGGGCTTATGAAGATCGCCGAAAAATCAGGGCTTATAGATTATTTATCTAGAAAGATGATGCCGCTTTTAGTGTTTTTATTTCCTGATTTGCGCCGGAACATGAAGGCACTTAACTATATATCAACAAACATGATGGCGAATGTTTTAGGGCTTGGATGGGCAGCGACACCTGCCGGGCTTCTCGCTATGGAAGAGATGCAAAAAGTTAACAAGAAAAAAGATACAGCAAGCCGGTCGATGTGTACGTTTTTGATAATAAACCTGTCTTCGCTTCAGATTGTAACGATCAATATAATTGCATTTAGGGCTGAATATAACTCCGTCAATCCGGCAGAAATTATTTTCCCGGGAATACTTGCGACAATAATATCAACTGTTATAGGAGTGGCTTTTGCAAAAATTATGGAGGTGTTTGAGCGATGAGTTTTATGATTTTATTGTCAAATCTTATGATCCCTCTTACGTTTGCCATCATATTAATATGCGGTTATGCAAAAAGGGTTGATGTTTATCAAACATTTATAGAGGGTGCAAAGGGAGGATTTGGAACGGTTGTAAATATAGCTCCAACGATTTTAGGGCTTATTGTAAGCGTTGGCGTAATACGTGCATCCGGGGCACTTGATCTTTTAACAGGTTTTTTTGCTCCGCTTTTAAGCAGGCTAGGGTTTCCGGCGGAAGCTTTGCCGCTCACGGCAATGCGTCTCGTGTCTTCGTCAGCCTCGACCGGTCTGCTGCTTGATATATTTAAAAATTACGGACCGGATTCATTTATAGGTCGGTTTGTGTCGATAATGATGAGCAGTACGGAGACAGTTGTGTACACGTTAAGCGTCTACTTTATGAGCATAGGAATAACAAAAATGCGCTACACGCTGCATGGTGCGCTTTTGGCTAATCTTGCAGGGGTAGTCGCATCTCTTTTTATAACTATTTGGTTGTTTGGATAAGGCTCTAAGGCTCATCTTTACGATTCTTGATCGACTTTTTGGAAATACGGCATAAGAATCTCTCTAGCATATTTCTTTTTATCGGCTTTACAAAAACAGTTAAGACATGTTTTGTCGCTTATGCTAATTTTATCAGCAATTGCATTTAACTGATTATCATCAAGAGCGTATTCGGTCGTAATACACTCAAACTCTTCATTAATTATATCAAGCATGTCTTCAACATCGCTTTGTAAAAATCTTCCAAGCAATTTGCGGCAGATTGCATCGAAAACAGAACTTAATATTCCCGCACCCGCAATCCCTGCTATAATCCAGATAACTGTATTTTCCGCCACGATAGAAGAAACGCTGTTTGTACCAAAAACCCAACCGGCACTGCCGCCGATAAGAAGAGATGCGGCAAGAATTAGGTTGATAATCAGCTGTTTTTTCGAGATCCTTTTTCTTGCAAAGTTATACAGGTCGAACGAAATAAGAAAAACAGTCGATATAAGCCTTGTCCAGATATTTGTTCTAAGTATTTGAAAAGCAGAACGGAGTATTACCCTAGGACCAATACTCACAAAGTTTATCGCCATAGTTGCAAGTTTTGGGAATATAAGCTTAGCAAGATTACCTTTATTGAACTTACCAAACAGACCGGATTTTTTATTTGCAAGTTGTATACGCCTTGTGTCTGGTTTCGTCATATGTATTAATCCTTTAAACCGTCATTAAAACATTTTAAATCATGCTTGATTTCATCAGGAATTTGGTTGTATTCAATGTTCTCAATCGCTCCTTGAAGCGCATACAGATGTACCAGGCATACATTTGGATAGTGGAATTTTAATTGAAAGAAGGCTTCCTTGCTCCCGGTCTTGATTAGCTCTTCTGCTGAGTTAATACCAATGAATTTGAGCTTTTTTTCAAGTTCTTTGCCTATGTTTTGCATGGACGTCAATTCTGTCATAAAGTTCCTCCTTGTTCATGCTTTGACAAACAAATTACACAACACTCTCAATTTTTCCATCAGTCGAAATCGTAACAACTCTTGAAGAGATAAGCTTGCCGCAGTTTCCAAGAGCAGCTTTAACAGAGCTCTCAATGCCTCCGCAGCATGGAACTTCCATGCGGGCAGCGGTAACTGAATTTATATCATTCTGTTTAAGAATTTCCGATAATTTTTTAGAATAATCCCCGCCGTCAAGCTTAGGGCAGCCGATAATCGTTATTTTATCTTTCATCCAATCATTTTGAAAGTCAGGATGTGCAAATGCTGTACAATCAGCCGCAACGAGCAAGTCAGCTCCGTTAAAAAACGGTGCATTTGGCGAAACGAGCTTTATTTTTAAAGGCCATTGATAGGCACTCGCTTCAATTGTAGATTCTTCTGTTAACAGCGGTGAATCGCTTTCAAAAGAAATTGCTTCCACAGGGCAGGCGGGCAGGCAATTCCCTAATCCGTCACAATGGTCAGCACGCAAAAGCTTTGCTTTGCCGTCAACCATCCCGATTGCTCCTTCTTTACATGCATTAGCACATAAACCACAGCCTACACATTTTTCTTCATCGATTTTGATAGTTCTCTTAGTCATATAAATCACCTAAATTATCTTTCCTAAATATATTTTTCACGAACATCTTGCGGAACCATTCCTCCGCCTGTTGCCCATGCGATATGTGTTGAATTTTCCATTGCTTCATTTGAGAATTTCTTGATATACTCTTTGTTCAACTGTAGCGCTGAGTAGCCCGGGAAGCCGGAAGCTGCTGATGGCTCTACAAAAATGCTTTCCTTGCTGTAAAGCTTACCGACCAGATGTTCCATCTTACTGTCTTCAACTGTGAAAAACCCGTCGATTAAATTGCCCATAAGGCTGCCAACGAGACCCGAAGCACGGCTTACAGCAAGCCCATCTGCGATAGTTTTTCCATCAAGCCCGATATCATGCACAGATATTTCATCATGAAGTCCTGTTAGAACCCCTAAAAACACACAAGGGGCTTTTACCGGTTCAGCAAAGAAACAATGTACGTTCTCACCATACATATGTTTAAGCCCATATGCCACGCCGCCAGGGGCAGAACCAACGCCGCAGGGTAAATAAACAAACAGAGGGTGATTTTTATCAACAACTATGCCTTGACTATCAAGCTGTTCTTTCATTCTTAACCCGGTAACGGCATAGCCTAAAAACAAAACTCTTGAATTTTCATCATCGACAAAGTGGCTGTTTTCATCTTCTTGTGCCTGTTTACGGCCTACTGCTACAGCTTCGCTGTAATTCCCTGTATGCTCAACAACTTCAGCTCCTCTTTCACGCAGTAAATCCTTCTTCCATTGACTGGCATCAATCGACATATGAACTACAACACGAAAACCAAGCTTAGCGCCCATAACCCCTATGCTTAACCCTAAGTTGCCTGTAGAACCAACTACTATAGAATATTTAGAAAAAAGCTCCTTAAACTTATCATTCTCAAGACATGCATAATCATCTTCCTTTTTAAGCATTCCATTTTCCATAGCGACTTTCTCGGCAAACCAAAGAACTTCATATATGCCGCCTCTGGCCTTTATTGATCCGGAAATTGGTAGGTTATTATCACATTTAAGCATCAAGCGACCCTTAAGACTTTCACCTGCAATTTCTTCCATATATGCCTTCATTTGAGATATTTCTTTAAGCGGAGATTCAATTATGCCGCCTGATTTTGATGTTTCTTTGAAAACTTTTTTTATATATGGCGCAAAGCGATTAAGTCTTTCTGACACATCTTCAATTTCAGACAGAGTAATATTGGTGGAAATTTTATTGTCACAATTTGGATTAACCCAGACAATTTCTTCTTCTTTGGTCATTTTTTCAATTATCGGATATTTATTTATGAGTTTTTCTAACATGAAATTATCGCCTCACAATATTTAATTTAGTAAATATAATACCATGACAAGCACATTTTAGCAAGCTTTGGAGTAGTATGATGTAATACAATCTGTTACATAGGTCTAATTAGCCCCCAAGAGAAGGAGTGTTTTATATGTTTCGCATGTATTTTATAAGGAGAATGCTAGGCATAGTGCTCATGTCAATGGGCGCAGGAATGCTCTTAGTGTTGGTTATTCCGGGGTGGGGATTTATATTAGCAACGCTTATAGTTGCACTTGGATATTGGATTATGTTTATGTGCTGATGTAGTTCGTTGCTTATTGAGCACTGGTTTTTACACTGCTTCTTCGAGACGGAGGTGGACTTTATGCGCTTTACTGTTATCAAAGTACCGAAATTTATAGGCGGAATTTTGCGGTTTGTTTTAGGGATAAAGAAATGATTGAGAAATGAGCGGTCGAAAGACCGCCTCTTTCATGTTTCAGCTTGTGCTCACACGCTCTAGGATATATTTCAAGTAACTTGTACAAATTTATCGAACAAACCTTCACACTTGTACACATTGCTTAATATAATATCAGTATCGGCAGCTCTTGTCCGAGCTTGCTGTTTATATAGGTGCCTTCTTAAGCTGCTTACCCCCGCATCGTTGGTAGCTAGAACAAATTACCAACACAGTAAAGATTTATCATACTTAGGAAGGCATCATTGCTTATTATTTACAAGCCTATCACATCAGCCTACCCTCCACAAAGTTCAAGATAAGAACATCAAGCCCGCTCACAAGCATTATCAATAATAAAGCTATCAACAGCTTAAAGGCGTAGTTTTTTATTTCGGAGTAGAATTTTCCATTTTTTGTTATAGATGTTAGGGAAAAATTTATTCCGCAGTAAGAGAGCAAAAAATAACAGGGAATTAAAATCATAGCTTGAGGCAGGTATATAAAGGCGGCATAAATCAGCCCTCTGAATCCGAATGTTTTAATCAGCAGCGCAGTTGAGAAACCATATCGTGCGCCTGTTAGCATGAATGCCGGCAGTATAATAAGCCCACCGAATTTAATAAGTGCGAGCACCCAAATTAAAAGAGCTGTAGTTCCGTGCTTAATTAAGCTGTCTACAAATATAATTATAGGAGGGCTTGTCTCACCTAAGTTTATGCGGTTTATATAGTTAACTATTGACTCTATTGACCGTAGTGCGTTTTGTTCATTCATTGTTAATGCGGAAAAAATACCTGCTATAGTTCCGGTTATAAAGCAAAGTGATAGGAAAAATATTATAGCTTGAGATTTTTTAAGCCGTGTTTTTCTTTTGGGTTTTGTCATAATTGTTTGTCCTTTGTTTAAGTTTTTTAAAAATATATGCCAATGCAGCCACAAATATGAAAATTAGGGGTTGCATTTTTTTTTAATGTTTGATAAAATTGCAAAAGTTGCTATTGTGCCAAAAATAGCAGTAGATATAAATGTGGGAGTTGAAAGCAATGGCAAGATGTGAAATGTGCGATAAAGGCATCCAAACAGGACACAGGCTTAGCATTACTCGTAGCCAAATTTCGAGACGTGCTAACAGAATGTGGAGACCAAATATCAAAAAAATTAGAGTTGTTCAAAATGGGACAGCAAAAACAGTTAGTATTTGCACAAGATGTTTACGCTCAGGAGTTGTTACAAGAGCTTAATAGTTGTAGTGCGAAATGTTTTATCAATTGGGGATAGGTTTTGAAAAATTGCAAAATTTTTCAAAATTTGCTTGCAAAGGTTTAATTTACATGGTATACTACCCCTTGTGGAATTTTTTACGAATGTGTAAAATAAGTTTCGCAAAAGCGATGATGTAAGAGGTTGCCGATTTTTGGTCGGGTAGTTCTTGCGGAGCAGAAGTCCGGTTCATTGAAGCAGGGCGCATAAGTATATGTTGAATTAGAGCAGTTACGTGTTTGAATTTTCACGACACACACGGATAAGTTGAACAGTGCTTTTCGTCTTACCGGAGAATTTGCTAAAGGCGAATTCGAAAAGAGATAATTAAGGAGGACGACTTTTAATGACAAGTCAAAAAATCAGAATTAGCTTAAAAGCTTATGATCACAAACTGATTGACCAATCGGTAGCACAGATTATAGAAACAGCAAAAAAGACGGGAGCAACAGTCTCCGGTCCTATACCCATGCCTACCAAAAAAGAAATTATCACAATACTTAGAGCAGTTCACAAGTATAAAGATTCTCGTGAACAATTTGAAATGAGAACGCATAAAAGACTTATTGATATTTTAATGCCTACAGCAAAAACAGCCGAAGCTCTTACAAGGCTTGATTTGCCGGACGGTGTTGATATAACACTTAAAATAATGTAGTGAAGTGTAAGTATGATTATTCATTGCCAAAGGCAAAAGAATAATCCGCTATTTTTAGGAGGTGCGCTTTAATGAAAAAAGCGATTGTGGCTAAGAAAATCGGCATGACGCAAATTTTTGCGGAAAACGGAACTTTAGTTCCGGTAACGGTTTTAGAAGCCGGTCCATGCGTTGTAGTGCAGCGCAAAACAGTAGAAAACGACGGTTATCAAGCAGTTCAAGTTGGCTTCTTAGATGTTAAGCTTAAACATGTCAACAAACCGGAAAAAGGACATTTTGATAAAGCAGGCGTAATGCCCAAGAAAGTTCTTAAAGAATTAAGACTTGAATCTATTGATGGACTTGAAGTAGGAACTGAAATTAAAGCAGATGTTTTTGCAGCGGGTGACCGTGTTGACGTCAGCGGTGTTTCAAAAGGTAAAGGATTCCAAGGTGCGATCAAGAGACATGGTCAAAGCAGAGGTCCGATGTCACATGGTTCCAAATATCACAGAGGTGTTGGTTCTTTAAGTTCAGGTACAACGCCGGGTAAAGTTAAGAAAAATAAAGCAATGCCAGGTCATATGGGTAACGAAAAAGTAACGGTTCAAAATCTTGAAATAGTGAGAGCTGACGCAGAAAAAAATCTGCTTCTTATAAAAGGTGCTGTGCCGGGAAGCAATGGAACAATAATATTTATTAAAGACAGCGTAAAGGCATAAAGCTCTTAATGAAGGAAGGAGGATTTATAAATGGCGAAGGTTCCTGTATATGATATTAACGGAAGCAAAGTCGAAGAAATGGAGTTAAACGATGACATTTTTGGCGTTCCCATGAATGAAAGCGTTTTGCATAGTGCAATTCTTCAATATTTAGCAAATCAAAGACAAGGCACTCAATCTGCTAAAACTCGTGCGGAAGTGCGAGGCGGCGGAAGAAAACCTTGGAGACAAAAAGGAACAGGGCGTGCAAGACAAGGTTCTATCCGCTCACCTCAATGGAAAGGCGGCGGTGTTGTTTTTGCCCCTAAACCAAGAAGCTATTCGTTTAAACTTAACAGAAAAGTTAAAAGACTTGCTCTTAAATGTGCTTTGTCTTCAAGGGTTGAAAACGAAAAGATCATAGTTCTTAATGAATTAAACTTTAATGAAGTTAAAACCAAGCAAATGGTTAAAGTTATGGAAAACTTGAAACTCAACAAGGCACTTATCGTTCTTGATAATTCCGAGAAAAATGTTGTGTTATCAGCAAGAAATATCCCTAATGTGGAGACAGCTTGTGTAAATACGTTAAATCCATACGATATATTAAAGTACGATACGTTTGTAGTCACAAAGAAAGCAGTTTCTTTGATCCAGGAGGTGTATGCTTAAATGGCAGATCTCAAATATTATGACGTTATATTAAAGCCGGTTATAACCGAAAGAACAATGAACGATATGGCTGATAAAAAATACACTTTCTTTGTTCATCCTGATGCAACAAAACCGCAAATTAAAGAAGCTGTTGAAAAAATGTTTGAAGGAACAGCAGTTTTAAAAGTTAACACGATGAACCTTGACGGTAAAGTTAGAAGACGCGGTATGACATTCGGAAGAACGTCTGCTAAGAAAAAGGCTATTGTTCAGCTTAAAGAAACCAGCAACGAAATAGAATTGTTCCAAGGTATGTAATAGACAAAATGGATGCTAAGTACAGCAACATGCATCCGAAAAGAATGGGCGCAGGAAAATTAAATCAAAAGCGTCCGCAAAAGGAGTGAAAGTCAGTGGGTGTTCAAAGATATAAACCATATACGCCTTCCAGACGTCAGATGACAAAATCAGACTTTGCTGAAATAACAAAGTCAACTCCTGAAAAAAGTCTTGTTGTTCATATTAAATCAAACGCAGGGCGTAATAATCAGGGTAAGATAACAGTTCGTCATCATGGCGGCGGTGCAAAGAAAAAATATAGAATTATTGACTTTAAACGTAACAAAGACGGTATTCCTGCAAAAGTTGCAGCGATAGAATATGATCCGAACAGAAGTGCAAATATCGCTCTCCTACATTACGTAGATGGCGAAAAAGCGTATATTATAGCTCCGCACGGGCTTAAAGTAGGCGACAGCCTTATGAATGGCCCTGAAGCTGAAATTCGTATTGGAAACGCACTTCCAATGAGAAATATTCCGATAGGATCTGAAATCCATAATATCGAAATGATGCCGGGTAGAGGAGCAAAAATAGTTCGCTCTGCGGGTAACGTGGCTCAACTTATGGCTAAGGAAGGCAAATATGCAACAGTAAGACTTCCAAGCGGTGAAATGAGAATGTTCCCGATTGATTCAAGGGCAACTATTGGTCAAGTCGGAAATATTGATCACGAGCTTATCAACATAGGTAAAGCAGGCGTTAATCGCCACAAAGGTAAAAGACCTACAGTCCGCGGTTCTGTTATGAACCCGAACGATCACCCTCATGGTGGTGGTGAAGGTCGCTCACCAATCGGTCGCCCGGCACCTAGTACGCCTTGGGGCAAACCGGCTCTTGGTTATAAGACACGTAAGAAAAACAAGCCATCTAATAAGATGATTGTTCGTAAGCGTGGAAGCAAATAGAAGGAGGAAGTCTGATGAGCAGATCGCTTAAGAAAGGTCCATTCGCAGATGACCATTTAATGAAGAAAGTCATAGCGCAGAATGAGGCAAACACTAAAAACGTAATTAAAACTTGGTCACGCCGCTCTACGATTTTCCCTGAAATGATTGGACATACAATAGCAGTTCACGACGGCAGAAAACATGTTCCTGTGTACGTAACAGAAGACATGGTTGGTCATAAACTTGGTGAATTCGCTATGACAAGAAGCTACAGAGGTCATGGTAAAGATGCGGAAAAACGTTCAAGAGTGAAGTAAATATAAACGATCAGTGGTATCAGGACGTTAACATAAATAAAGGGTTTCCCTAAATCCTGACTCCTGAGCCCTGAATCCTGACTGAAAGGAGGCATTTTTGTGGCAAAGGGACACAGAAGCCAGATAAAGAAAGAACGTAACAAAGTAAACAGAGATCTTAGGCCTCAAGCACATGTTAAATATGCACGTGTTTCAGATACTAAAGCAAGAATCGTTTTAGAGCAAATTAAAGGCAAAGATGTTGACACTGCAATGGCAATACTTGAATATTCGCCGAGATATGCAGCAGCTGTTATTGCAAAGGCTCTTAAATCAGCGGTAGCAAATGCTGTAAACAATCCGCCGCATATAGATCATAACAAATTATATGTTGAAGAAGTAATAGCCAACCAAGGTCCAACGCTTAAACGTATTAAACCTAAAGCAAGGGGTATGGCAAACAGAATCAACAAGAGGACAAGTCATATATCCGTAATATTGAATCAAAGATAGGAGGCAGACGATGGGTCAGAAAGTAAACCCGCATGGGTTAAGAGTTGGTATTAATAAAGGCTGGGATTCCATTTGGTATGCCGAGAAAGAATTCGCCAACTACTTAGTTGAAGATGATAAACTTCGTAAGTATTTGAAACAAAACCTTTATAATGCCGGTATTTCAAAGATTACTATAGCAAGATCAGCTGAAAAAATTAAACTTACTATTTTTACAGCTAAGCCAGGAAATATTATCGGTGTTAATGGTCAAGCAATTCAAAAATTAACGCAAGATGTTCAAAAAATGACAAAATCTAAAGTTACAATCAATATTGAAGAAATCAAACGTCCTGAGCTTGATGCTCAGCTTGTTGCTGAGGATATTGCTAAACAGCTTGAAAACCGTGTTTCTTTCCGCCGTGCTATGAAATCTTCTATGCAAAGAACAATGAAATCAGGCGCAAAGGGAATTAAGACAGCAGTTTCCGGCCGCTTAGGCGGTGCTGAAATGGCAAGAGATGAGCATTATCATGAAGGAACTATTCCGCTTCAAACGCTCAGAGCAAACATTGACTATGGTTTTGCAGAGGCTACTACGACGTATGGTAAAATCGGCGTTAAAGCTTGGATTTATAAAGGTGAAATCCTCCCGGTAAAGGCTAAGAAGGAAGGAGCTGCCGCAAATGTTAATGCCTAAAAGAGTTAAAAGACGTAAACAATTCAGAGGGCGCATGAAAGGCAAAGCAACAAGAGGTAACAGAGTTACTTACGGTGATTTTGGTATCCTTGCGATGGAGCCTTCATGGGTTACTTCGAATCAAATAGAAGCAGCGCGTATCGCTATGACAAGGTCAATCAGACGTGGTGGTAAGGTTTGGATCAAGATTTTCCCTGATAAACCTGTTACTGCAAAGCCTGCTGAAACTCGTATGGGTTCCGGTAAAGGTTCTCCGGAGTATTGGGTAGCTGTTGTTAAGCCAGGGCGTATTATGTTCGAACTTGGCGGCGTAAGCGAAGAAGTTGCGAGAGAAGCTTTGAGGCTTGCTACTCACAAACTGCCACTTAAGTGTAAAGTTGTTTCCAAAGCGGAGCAAGATGCCGCAGTGGATCGTGAAATGGATGGTGGAAAATAGTGAAAAGCAAAAAATATGTAGAAGAGCTTAAAGACAAAAAAGCTGACGAACTGCAAGTTGATTTGGTTTCCGCTAAAAAAGAGCTCTTTAACCTTAGGTTTCAAAATGCAACCAATCAACTTGATAACACAGCAAGAATAAATGAAGTGCGCAGAAATATTGCACGTATTCAAACAATAATTACTCAAAAACAAAAAGGTATGATTAATTAGAAAGGGAGGTTTGGCGTATGGAAAACAAATTAGAGCGTAACCTGCGTAAAACAAGGGTCGGTAAAGTTGTTAGTGACAAGATGGATAAAACAATTGTTGTTGCTGTTGAAACAAACGTTAAGCATCCTTTGTATAAAAAAATTGTTAAAAGAACCACTAAGTTTAAAGCGCATGATGAGCAAAATGAATGTGGAATCGGCGACAAAGTTAAAATTATGGAAACAAGACCAATTTCTAAAGACAAGAGATGGCGACTTGTTGATGTAATTGAGAAAGCGAAATAGTAGGAGGTAGCTTCGATGATTCAACAAGAAACAAGATTAGTTGCAGCTGACAACTCCGGAGCAAAAGAGCTGCTTTGCATACGTGTTCTAGGCGGTTCCGGACGCAAATACGGGCATGTTGGCGATGTAATAGTTGCTTCCGTCAAAGATGCAACGCCAGGCGGCGTTGTTAAGAAAGGCGAAGTGGTTAGAGCTGTTATCGTTAGAACAGTTAAGGCAATTGGCAGGGCAGATGGCTCATATGTTCGCTTTGATGAAAACGCAGCAGTTATAATAAAAGAAGATAAAACCCCAAGAGGAACTCGTATTTTCGGACCTGTCGCAAGAGAATTAAGAGAAAGACAGTTCACAAAAATATTATCACTCGCGCCGGAAGTTTTATAAGGAGGTGTAGAAAATGCCTACTAATCGTAAAATTAAGATCGCATTTAAAATAAAACTAAGAAGAGGCGACAACGTTAAAGTAATCGCCGGTAAAGATAAGAAAAAACAGGGCAAAGTTTTAATGGTTGACAGAAAAAGAAATAGAGTTGTTGTTGAAGGCATTAACATGATCAAAAAGCACGAAAAGCCTAACAGACAAAGACAACAAGGTGGAATCATTCAAAAGGAAGCGCCAATACATGCATCAAATGTAGTTTACATGCATAACGGCAAGCCCACAAAAATTGGTTTCAAAATAGCTACTGTTAAAGACAAAGGCGAAGACGTTAAAATCAAACAAAGAATCGCTAGGTCTACAGGTGAGGTTATCGACTAAGATGTTATCACTAAGATAAGGAGGATAACTCGTGAACAGAATGAGAGAGTTTTATGAGAAAGAAATTGTTCCTGCTATGATGGAAAAATTTCCTTATAA
>Ga0131853_10000383_pt1 | contig 81329 bp, 78 predicted proteins | sample TergutLab28metaG_FD_92764 | JGI IMG/M metagenome (GOLD analysis project Ga0131853, IMG submission 92764) | Labiotermes labralis P1 segment gut microbial communities from Petit-Saut dam, French Guiana - Lab288 P1 (version 2) (version 2) | ecosystem: Host-associated > Arthropoda: Insects >...
ACCGAATCACGTGACCAGCGGATAGAGGTCTCGGCGGCGGAGGGGATACAGCGGATTAATACAAACTTGAAGGGTGAGACATTCCGCATCCGTATAGAAACAAACGAACGCAATGTCGAGATAACCGACATCGCGGCGGTCATTGGATTCGCGGTTAAAAGGAGTACACGATGGAGTTAGGAAACAAAGCGGTCGAGATAATTGACCTGGACCAGGTGGCCTTTGAAAAGTTGGCCAAACAACGGGCAGAGCAATTTAGTATCGAGCCGTTCAACAACGACAGATACCTTACAAATGCGGAAAGGATAGAGTTAAACGTCATGCACGCGCGAATCATCCGCAAGCACAATGTCGCGGGGATTGATGTGGTGGACATGTTCCAAACCCCCGCCCCCATGACCGCGGCCCAGGCATTGAATGCCGCGGATACGCAATTGCGGGCATTGGCATCCGCACGGACGGAACGGTTGTGGGCGATTACCGCGCACCGTTTGCAACGGGTAGAGGACAGCCAAGCACGAATAGTCCGCCGATATAACGAACGGGTTGCACGTATAAACACGGATGCATCCCGTCGCGGAATATTGAACAGCACAATTGTGGTGGACAGGTTGCAAACCGCCCGCAGCGAACGTGACGAGGCATTGGAGAAAGGGCAAACGGCGATTACGGAAATCATGGAGAGATTTCACCACGACAACCAAGTTGCCGAGTTGGTAAACAACGACAGGCGTGCGGCGTTGTCGGCGCGTTTGCACACCGAGAGTATCCGAAACCACCTGGCGGTGTTGCGTGAAAAATCGACCCAGAAACGCCATGCCCTGCGCGAGCTTGTTAATATGGAACGCGTGCGGTTGACGACGCCGATAAATTCACAACGCATGATTGACCAGGAAATTCATGACAGCTATTTGGTGTGGCTGATGCGTCATTCCGAGCAACGTGCATTCAACCTGGTTCAATGGGACCCGTTGTTTTATTCAAACATGTCACGGGCGATGTGGATTCAATTACGCGACAATATGGCAAACCGTGTTGTCCAGGTAGGTTAATAAAAGGAGGAACAAGATGTGGGAAGAAGTATTGGGCTTTGCGGTTAATTATGGGTTGTGGGCGTCGCTCTTTGTCGGGTTGTTGGTGTATGTATTAAAGGACAGCAACAAACGGGAAAAGAAGTACCAGGATACGATAAAGAAACTGGTCAGCAGCCTTCAGGTAGTTACCACAATCCAGGAAACAACGGAGCAATTACGCAAAGACATCCAAGAGATTAAGCAAAGGGTCAAGAAGTAAAATTCTTGACCCTTTGGTCATTTTGTGATATGTTGTGTTTGTAAAATCCTGACTTGGCTTTGTGGAATGACTCCGATTTGCTCCCTTGGCCCGGCATGGATGGAAAAAAAAGGAGAAAAAAACATGAGCGAAGAATTGAACCTGGGAATCGAGGAAGTGAAGGCAACGGCGGCAAAGAAGCCAGCAACAAAAAAAGCAGCAACGGCAACCGCGCCAAAGAAACCCGCGTCGAAAAAAGCGGTAAAGGCCGAGGCACAGGATGCGTTGGCGCAACTGTCCAAAGAAGAAATCGTCAAGGCGTATGGAAAGAACGAAAAGGACACGGGGTCGGCCGCGGTGCAAATTGCCTTGCTGACACAACGTATTAACCATTTGACAAACCACCTAAAGGAACACAAGCAAGACAAACACAGTCGCCGCGGATTGATGCAAATGGTGGGTCAGCGTAAGGGATTGATGACATATATGGAAAAGACAGATGTTGCCGCGTACCGTGAGTTGAAAGAAAAACTTGGATTAAGATAATTGGTGTTCAAAAGAGGTCAGTTAGGGTAGGGTTGGGTGTCGAAATAAAAAGGAGAATTAATGACAGATAGTTATAAAAAATTTGAAACCACAATTGGCGGGCGGAAAATCCTTGTAGAGGTTGGTGCGCTTTGTGGTCTTTCACATGGCAGTTGCACCGTAACATGTGGCGAAACCGTTGTTATGGCAAACGCAACAATGGCGGACAAACCGCGCGAGGGCCAGGATTGGTTTCCATTGGGCGTAGAGTTTGAAGAAAAAATGTACAGTGTAGGAAAAATCCCGGGTGGGTTCCGCAAGCGCGAGGGCCGTCCGACGGACAGTGCGATTTTGACATCACGTCTTATCGACCGTCCGATGCGTCCGTTGTTCCCCGATGGTTTCTTTAACGATGTTTCGGTTGTTGTCACCGCGTTGTCGGTCGACCCCGAGTTACCGCCAGAGCCGCTGGGGATGTTGGCCGCGTCTATTGCGGTTTCGATTTCCGAAATTCCATGGGATGGCCCAATCGGTGCCGTTGCCGTGGGCCGCGTGAACAAGCAGTTGATTATCAACCCAACCGCAACGGAACAGGAACAGAGCGATATGCATGTCGTTGTTGCCGGTACCGATGCGGCCGTATTGATGGTCGAGGCGGGGGCGCACGAGGTTTCCGAGGAAGATATGTTGGCGGCAATCCTGTTCGGACATGCCGAAATCAAAAAGCAAGTTGAGTTCATCCGCACGATAATGAAAAAGGCAGGCAAGGAAAAGCGTGAGTTCGACGCACCGGAAATCGACGAAACGGTTGAAAAACGTGTTCGTGCGTTCGCGACAAGTTTCCTGGAAAAAGCCTTGACCGAAACCGATTTGGAAAAACGCCGCACGGCCGAGAGCAAGGTAGACGAAATGGTCGCCGACCAATTTTCAGACCTTTGGGAAGAATGTAAAAAAGAAATCGGCAAAGTGATGTACAACATCAAAAAAGAAATCATCCGTACAAAGATTATTGAAAAGGGTCTGCGTCCCGATGGCCGTAAACAAACGGACATTCGTCCGATTTGGTGTGCGACGGGGATGTTGCCACGCGTTCATGGCAGTGCCGTGTTCACACGTGGAAATACCCAAGTTTTGGACGTATGTACATTGGGCATGATTTCGGACGCACAACGTTTGGATGGATTGGATGACGAAGACCACAAACGTTACATGCACCATTACAACATGCCGCCATACGCAACGGGAGAGGCACGTAACATGCGCGCAACATCCCGCCGCGAAATCGGTCACGGGGCATTGGCGGAACGGGCGATTGAACCGCTCCTGCCGACCGAGGAAGAGTTCCCATACGCAATTCGTACGGTTAGTGAAGTTCTGTCCAGTAATGGCAGTTCATCCATGGCCTCGGTTTGTGCATCATCTATGGCTTTGATGAACGCGGGCGTTCCTTTGCGGGCCCCTGTTGCGGGTATTGCAATGGGCCTTATCAAAGATGACAAATCGGACAAGATTGCCGTGTTGTCGGATATTCAGGGGGTCGAGGACTTTTTGGGTGACATGGACTTCAAGGTCGCGGGAACGAACAAAGGTATCACCGCAATTCAAATGGACATGAAAATCGCGGGTATTGGCGAGGCTATCCTGAAGACCGCGTTGGCCCAGGCACGCGAGGGACGTTTGCACATCCTTAAGGCTATGAATGCCGAAATTGACAAACCGGCCGAGAAACTTTCCAAATACGCGCCAAAGATTATTATCATGATAATCAACCCGGCAAAGATAAAGGATGTTATCGGCAGTGGCGGAAAGGTCATTAACAAAATTATCGAGGAAACGGGTGTCAAGATTGATATCGAGGATGACGGCCGTGTATTCATCGGCGGCACCGACCAGGCGATGATTGACCGTGCAAAGGCAATCATTACAAACATCGTGTTTGAACCCGAGGTTGGTATGGAATTCGACGGTAAAGTAATGCGTACAATCGAAATCGGGGCGTTTGTAGAATTCAGTGGCAAAGAAGGAATGATTCACATTTCAAAGCTGGACAAAAAACGCGTTGAAAAAGTCACCGACGTTGTGAATGTTGGCGATGCGGTTCGTGTTCGTGTTATCAAAATTGATGATAAAGGGCGGATTGACCTGCAGCGCATTATCCCAACTTCTGAATAGATGTTTTTCCCCATTTCATTGTCAATCCCTCGTCATGTATTACCAATACATTCCTCGGGATTTCCGCGAACTGGGGAAAAATCTCTTATTCAGAAATACCTAATGCAAAGAAAAATCGCACCCACAAGGGTGCGATTTTTCATGTCGTCGGGCAGTAGGATGAGGTTCAATCAACCTTTCCCGACATGATTGTGGAGTTACTTGGCTGCAAATTACGGATTTTTAGGCCCTTGGTTTGCATCCGCGTGCGGTGCCTGTCTGCTTGCTCTCGACGTTTTGGGCATTGGCGTTTGCCTTACCCTCGGTCGAAGTTGCTTTTGCAGACGTAGCGGTGGCAGGAGCCTTCTTTGATTGGGCCTTGCCGGTTGCACAACTTTTCGCCATAGTCCACCTCCTTTTTGCCCGACCGATTCCGTCCCTCCCTATTGATACCTATAAAAGGCAAGGAGGTAGGTGTTTGGTCGAACAAGGTTATTGTGTACGCATTTGTGTGTTATATTCATGTTATGAAAATAATTTTAGCCAGCAGTTTCAATACAAGTGAAAAGGACGAACAGGGTAACCGTTACGCCGTCCCCATGCCCGTGGATTTCACCTCTGTCATGAAAAAAAATATCCCCGCCCAGGGTCGGGTTGTGTATGTCGCGAATAATCCAAACGATTATGAAATCATGGACGACAGGGGGAGGATAATTTTTGAATCCTTGCGATTGTCGGGGTTTGGTTTCAGGGATGAGATTATCCTGGACAACCGCAACCGTGACCGTGCTAGGGAAATCATCACGGGGGCCGATTTGATAATGCTGGCGGGTGGCAAGTTGGAATGTCAGTTAGAGTTTTTTCACGAAATTGGATTGCGCGAATTGATGGCGGGGCATGATGGATTATTTATGGGTGGCTCGGCCGGGGCAATGAATCTTTGCAAAACGGTTTTGAATTTCCCCGAAACAACTGACGAGGCCGCGGCAAACATGCCCCTGTTCCTGTCTGGCTTGGGATTTTTTGATGAAATTATTATCCCGCATTTCGACGGTGTGGGATATCCGTTGGATGATGATGGATTTGACCCAATGAAACGAATTTTAACGGCCAGTCAGGGTAGGAGGTTTATCGCGTTCAACGATGATAGCTTTATCCTCGTCCGCGATGGCAACGTACATTATCACGGAGAGTTTTACGTAATCACGGACACAAAGATATTGTCCCATGATATTTCATGATTCAAAATCTTTTCCAGGATTTCTTTGATGTCCTCGACCTGGTAGTCTGTTAAATTTTCGCATTCGCGCACCAATATATGTGTGTTGCCGTTGTTGTGTGCGACAACAACATCACGAAAGCCCATCTTTGCGATTATCAATGCCTCGGCCACCGTTTCAAATTCAATCCGCCAAAGGGTTTGAAACAAATGCTCTTCTGCGGCCGCACGCGATTCATACGACAGGGCATCGTTGACAATCATGGTTTCCAATATTGCGATTTGACTCTGACGCTCGGCCGAACGTGTCTGGCGAAAGGTCTGCATCACGTGCGACGGCGGTTGTTTTCCTTGGTCAAATGTAGCGGTACGTTGGCCCAGCCAAAATGCCATCGGTGATGCCGCAATCACCAAAACCGCCAACGTGATTTTCAAAAATTTCTTCATGGCAATTTATACGTGCGCGGGTCGTGCGGATGCTGGCACTTTTTGTCTAAACAAAACAAAAAAAGCCCCTTGGGGCTTTTATGGAGCGGAAGAAGGGGATTGAACCCTCGACCTTCTCCTTGGCAAGGAGACGCACTACCACTGTGCTACTTCCGCATGGTATCAAAACCCAGTATAATATAGGGTTTTGGGATTGTCAACTGGCTTTTAATTGGTCGATTTGGTCAACTTTTGGGATATTATTTAGGACAGGTTTTAGGACAAAATTCTCGGGATACCATTCGCCCCAAACGGCCAAGATGTCATCTTTGTCAACCGTTGGGTCAAATTTAGTATAGACATTTTTCGTCATCTTGATATCGCTGTGTCCCATCATGTATCGGTGTTCGGCTTCGGTTGCCCCCAGATAGAATATGTTTGTGGAAAATGAGTGACGGATGTTATGTAATGATTTGCCGTTTATTCCCAAGTCTTTCAAAAATGGGGTTGTGTTTTTGCTGTAATAATGTGGGTCGTTGCTTCGCTTCCACATCGTGCCCCATCTTGCTTTGAAATAATGGCTAGCATATGGTGACAACTTGACATAGCGTGGGGCATTATCGGTTTTCGTTCCACCAATAAAAATAATATTTTTATCCCAAAATGGTGTTATGTTTAGTGCTTCTTCGTCACGGCAACCTGACACGAAATAAAACAACCACTCGTTACCAAGTTTCTTAACATGTCTTGCAATTTTGGGGGTTGATGGATTTAGGATATTATCAAAAATTTTCTTTTGGTCGTTTGTGTGTATCCAATCCCGCTTATCGCTCTTTTGGGCTTTTGACTTTGTTCCCGTTAATGGACTGATTGGAATCAGCCGTTTTAACACGGCATTGTCGAATACAGGTTTCAATACTAACATGCATTGTTTGTCAACTTTCTTATACTTGCTTAATCCATTACGAAAGTTTTGCATATCATCTTGCGTGTAATCGCGTATGTCCTTTGTTAGGTTTGCCATGTGATTGTTGACCACGCCCAATAATTTATCTTGGTGTTTGCCGTTGCTGTCGTTATCCCCTTTGTACAATTCTACGTATTTTTTGCATTCGTCAAAGAGTATGTACTTGGTTTGTTCGTATTGAACTGGGTCTGTTTTGGGCTTTTGAGGTTGGGTTGTAGCATTTTGTTTTAGTTGTCTTTTGAGTTCGCTCACCCTTTTCAAAAATCTCTTGGGGTCTGTGTCAATTATTTCAAAGCGCGTACGGTTTATCATTTTTTGCCATCTGAAACGTCCATCATGTTTAATGCAACAATTTTTCGTTGCTAAAATTTTTTCTATGAGTTTTTGCATGTGTTCTTCTTCCTTTGTTTTCGATTTGGAAGAAAAAGAACCATTTGCGTTTGTCGTTGCTATTAAGTTTTCAAAGAACACGTGCCCACGGTTCTGACCCTCGGGTACACCCAAGTATACCATGTTTTGGGGTGGATTTGCAAGGTTCGGGGAGGTCAAAAGTTGCGAAAAAAGGTCGGTGAGTTTGCCGATTTGTTCGGATTGTTGCATGACAATTTGTTCCAGTTCCATCAAAATGGCAAGTCCTCCTCTAGGGTGAGTTGGTGGAGGTGGTTTGGGATTTCCTCGTCATTGATGAATGATTGGATGGTCGTGGAATTATCGAAGTTGTAGACCCGATGGATTCGGCGGATGAACGCGTCCCATGTTTTGGGGTGGGTGTTTTGGACTTCTTTGTATTGCTCCATCGGTGTCAGGTTGGTGAGGATAAAGACCCTAGTATAACAAGCAGGTTTGTCCTCGTATCGGCAAGGCAGTTGCACGGGATGGCCGTCAAGGTAGTTCAACATTTGGCCGATTTTGAAGCCGCCGCGAAATTCCTCGAACACGATGATGTCTTGGCCGTCGTAGTTGTCGAATGCACGTTGGTCGTACTCGGTCACGCGATAGATATTTTTGTAACCGAATTTTTCGGCGATGGTTCGGGTCTTGCCCACGGCAGTTTTGCCGTGGATGTACGTGACCTTGACCTCGCGAAAGATGTTGCCAAATTTCTCGGCCAAAATGTGGTTGCGTGCCGACACAATTTTCTTTTGAAAGATGAATACCTGGGATGGGAAGACCTCGCGAATTTCGGCCAGGGTCTTGCCCTCGTACACCATTTCCAGCATGTTCACGAGGTCGGTGCGGGTGCGTTCCTCAACAAATGTGCCGTGCGTATAGACCTCGCCAATGCGTGATTGGGATTTTGTGCAATAGGCCAGGTTTTGTGCCTTGGTGCCTTTGGACGGCTCTATGTGGGCGCGTGGGAAGTGTTGCTTGACGGTGGTGAATAAAATTGGCTTGCGAAAGACCACAAAGAATTGAAAGTGCTGGGTGCCTGTTTCGCTTTGCTCGCGTTGGAAAACAAAGGCTTCGATTTGGTCGATGGAGAGCAAGTATTCGTTGAACTCGGCATCGGTGAATTCGGGATTGTTCAAGGTGCATGTCCAACACTTTTGTCGTTTGTTCGTGGTGATGATTTCGATTTGATTTTCCATGTGGACTCCTTTTAATCTCGTTTGGGTGAACACAGTGGCTAGGGGTAATACTAGCCCCTAGCCCGCACGAGCCAGGTTTGCGGTGCCGCGCAACGCGCGGCCACCCGCCACAACCCTGGCTATTCCGTGTTGTATTTGGCACGGAACTCGGCATATTCCTCGGGATACTTTTCTCGCCATTTGGCAAGTTGTGCCGCAAGCAATTTCTTGTCGCTGAATTGTTTTTGCAGGTACATCATTTCATCCTCGTTGGTGTTTGTGTAAAACACTTCTGGGCGGTTTTTGAACTCTGCGCGGAGATATGCTTGGCGAATGGCGGGGGTGTTTTCTACCTCTAGAGTCGTGTGAATCTCGGCCATAAATGGACGGTGGCGGCAGTCAGCCAGTTTGCGAAAGGCGCGGGTGTCATATCGAATGGGGTTGGTCAGTTTTGCGAGGAACTTGTCGCCTTTGTTTGTGCGGGTGTGCTCGGTGTTACCCTCGGCAATGTAGCGGAATTTCACGAAACCAATTTGGTTAATTAGGTTTTCCCACGCACACATGGATTTTGAAAGCCATCGCCATTTGCATCTTTGGGTCTTTGCAAAGATGAATTTCAACATCCCGAAAGGAACAGAAAGCAACCACGGCTTACAAATCGGCTTGCACTCGGTCATGTACCATACGTCCGATACAACACGGCGGGCATCGATGGAAATGTTTGACGCATCCTGTTCGTCGCCCAGAATCACGTTCTCGCGGAATTGGCGGCAGAACCGCAGGTCATCCGACATTTGCAGTAACTTGTCGTGACTGTATTCAATGTTGTATGTGGTGCCAAATTCGGAAAAGAGCGAAATGGTGTAGCTTGGCACCCTCTCCAACTGTGCGGCGTGTTCAAAGGTCAATTTGGATGACCAATGGCCGTCCTTTTCGATTCCAATGTTTGAAAACAGGCACCGTATCGGTGTGGCTCCGTTTTGTTGGGTCGTGTAGTAATTGTAGGACTCCTCGATTTCGTTCCAGTCTTCCCGTTCTGTTTCTGTGGTCTTGGGCTTGGTAAAATCGCGCCAGTACAGCCAGGACAGTTTTCGCCACATCAGTTCAGACAGAATGTCGGCAAGTAGCACAAGCAACCGTGTCTTGCCACTTCCTGGGGCACCGTTGTGAATTTGGACTTGCTTGTCCAGTTTAACGTGCCGCCGACAACGTGTGGCACTTCTGCACCCGTTCAGATATCGCAACAATGGAAACAGAGCCAACACAAAGATGAACACATATCGCAACGACCAGAGCAAGATGACGGCATACGGAACGCACATGATTACAAACACCCACACCGAGCCGAAATTGAAGCCGTGTGCAAAGGGGATGCGGAAGTTCCAAAGTGCATTGATGACCTCGAACCAGTTAAATGACACCGTGCCACGCGCAACAATCAGAACAGGGTCAAGTGTGAACCCGAAGAAAATAATGTGGACGATTGTGTACTTGACGGGATAATACAGGTTGGCAATGGTTCGGGTTGGTTTCATGGTGGCTCCTTTTGATTCAAACCACTCGAATTCGAGGGGTTTAGATTGGGTGCATTCGCGATAATGTGTTAAACTGTGACATGAGTAAAAACGCGATGATGATTCAAAACATTAAAGTTGGGTACAAGCAGGTTAATCAAAATGATTACATTTCTTTGACTGATATGGCCAGGTTTAGGAATCCTGACCATACTGGCCAAGTTATTGGGAATTGGTTAAGCACCAGATATACGACAGAATTTATGGGCATTTGGGAGGTTGTGAATAATCCTGATTTTAATGTACTGGAATTCGAGTACATTAAAAATGACAGTGGCAGTCAAAGTCACACGATTTCTGTAAGTCAATGGATAGAAAGAACGAAAGCGATTGGTATAGTTAGTAGCCCAGGCAGATACGGCGGAACATACGCACACAAAGACATAGCGTTTGAGTTTGCAACATGGTTGAGTGCGGAGTTCAAATATTGGATTATATCGGAATTCCAACGATTAAAGGCAAGCGAACAAGCGCACCTTGAATGGTCGGCAAAGCGTGAGTTGGCAAAAATCAACTACCACATTCAAACGGATGCAATTAAGGCAAACCTCATTGTCCCAACCCTGACTGCCGTCCAGAAAGGTTTTGTATATGCAGATGAAGCCGACCTTTTGAACGTTGTTCTGTTCGGTAAAACGGCAAGAGAATGGCGGAACGAAAACCCAAATGCGGGCGGCAATATACGTGACTATGCCACAATTCACCAATTGCTTGTTCTTGCAAACATGGAATCTTTTAATGCGGTGCTGATAACCAAACAGATTCCACAGGCAGAGCGTATGGAAGAACTTAACAACATGGCGCGGCAGCAACTGCGAGTGCTTGCTAATGTCGATAACAAATTCCTATTACCGAAACCATAATTTTCTCATCGCAACCTCGCGACCAACTTGCGTATTGGCCAAAGCAGTAATGCCACAAGCAATGGAACCAACGGCCAAAAGAGGATGAGTAGGACAACTGCCACAATCCACCACAAGCCACCATCGGCGAGCCAGCCAATCGCGCCCGATATCGTGTTCCAAATGTTTGCAAGAAAGTTCAAGCCCGTGTCCCATGGTGTGTTGTACGTGACGATGATTTCCCAGCGTGGGGTCATTACCCAAGTGTTTGAAAAGTCCGCCCACATAAGGTAATCGTTACTCTCGGGTGTTCCACCCGCCCAGCGGAAGAATGGACTTCTGACACTTGCTCCACTTGCGCCGAACACGCCCCAACCATCCTGTACATGCAGGTCGGGGTTGACCATCAGGAAAAATATCTCGAACTCGCCCACGGTGTGCAGGTCGGCAAGACCCTGTATCAAATTATTTAATGCGTTGACCTGGGCGTTGGAATTAAGGGCGGCGAACAGCGACCAGTTGATGAACGTTTCGCGCAGGGCCTCGCGTATTCGTGCCCACCAACCCGTTGGTTGCATTTCGGTCACGGGTGCAAGGACAAAGTCAATGTGTCGCGTGGTGATATATGCGTTGTTTGACCCAAAGTAACGTACCGCGACCTGGGGCTTGTTGTAAGTCGCCACGAACCGTCCGCCGATGTTTTGCCAACCCGTAAACTCCCACCCAGGGATATTGTTGTGGGCGGGTCGGCCAAAGATGCCGTTTGGAATCCATGGACAGAGGTTGCCGTGTTGAATATCGCCAACCCAAGCCGTGATGGTGTGGGTCATACGCACAACCATATCCACGGGCGGGATGTGAGAATTAACCGAGTGAACCACGTCATGCGTGATAATGGTTGCGGTCAAGGCCACGCCAAGGAGGATTAGACCTTTGATTATGAACCGTTCATTGGCTTCCTCGTCAAGGTTAATCCGCGCAAGGGTAAAGAAATTAACCTCGACCTCGGCCATGATTTTGGTGAACCGAAAGTAGAAGTTTCGGTCTGTGTTGGTTGGGATGAACTGGGTATTGGTGTTCAGGTTCACCCATTCAAAGGCGTGATAAGCGGGTATTTCGATTCGGGCGGCGATTGCAAGTAAATCCGCGACATGGACAGACGTGCCACGAATGATGTAGAAGTAATCAAAGACGCCGCCAGTATCGTAATTCACCACCGCCATCCGTGACATCGGGATTGCGTTGTAAATTGCCAAGAAAACCGTGTCGCCCGTAATTGCCGTGAACATATCATCACCCGACAAAGTGCGCCAGTACAGGAACAGATGATATGGAATTGTCGGGGCCTCAATTGGGTAAATGCGGGAGCCCTCGGGAATTTGCCTTACATATGTAGGTTGGTTGTCACGGTCAAGAAACGTAACGGTGAATGTGAGGCCATCAACAGGTGGTTCCAAATTGTCTGTTAATGCATACAACATCGGCATGTGGTTCGCCCCGCGTTCCCATACGGTCGTTGACATCATCACAACCATCGGGAATTGGGCGCGGCGGTTGTTAAGGTCGCCTACGAGTTGCGGGGCGATGGTGGTAAAAGCACTTGTCATATTTGTGGCGGAATTTGCACGCCCCGCAATCGCTCTCGTGGTTGTAAACACGTTGTCGATGTACATGTGAGATGGCCCAAATGTGTCGCCGACAATCCCACCAACATGAACCCCATGTGTTGCGTTGCCGATGATATTTACCGTCCCGCGGTTGTATCCGTTCATTAACTCGCTTGGTGCTTGGATAAATGGGTTTGACGTCAGAAGTCCGACAATTCCGCCCGCACGGGCTTCCTGTGGTGGATTGGCACCAGTCACCATCAAATCCGCGTGGATGTTTCCGTGGTTGGCAAAGTTGTACAATCCCAATCGCGACGACCAAGTCGTAAGTGTTGAACCATCACGTGATGACCCAGGATATGTCAAGCCGACAATTCCACCAATGGAAAGATACGTGCCTGCGATGACCTCGGATATATTCCCAAAGTTCGCAACGTGGACAAGGTTCGCGTCAATCGTGCCGCCGACAATTCCGCCAACGTGCGCAAAGGCTTGTTCGGTGGCGATTACATTAATCCTTGCGCGATTTGTCACGTTTTGCATGGCACCAGTTACCAGGACACCCACAACACCGCCAACGATGATTTCACTTCGCGGGGCCACGATATTTGACAGATGACCAACCACGTGCACATTTTCAATGGAAGTCTGGACGGCGGAACCCACCAACATGCCAACGCGCTTTTGCCGCAGGTTCAATATGGCCTGTGACGAACTCGTCCAGTTAATGACATCTCCACGCAAATTGACGTTACGAATGGTTGCGTTCTCGGTTCGGCCGAACAATCCAAATAAACTGAACTGATGGTCCATCCCCGCCGAGATGTTGACCTCTTGCCGTATCGTTTGGGGCAGGACAATCTCGAACCCGCCGCCGTCAAAGGTTCCCGAAAACCTCATTGGGCCACCGCCAATGGCAACCCAGTCCTCGCCACGCAAATCAATATCATTTGCTAGGCGCAGAGTAACCCCGGCAAATGTTTCGCCGCTGTTGACACGTTGTGCGATGTTGGCCAGTTCCTCGCGGGTGGAAATTGTGTAGGTTGGCGGGCTGTCGGCCAGTAAACTTGGTACCACGAAGATTTGAAGACTTATGTGTAGTGCGCCAATGAAAATGACAGCCAAAACTATCACGATAATTTTCTTGGTCATGACACCCCCTACACACGGGTGATTGCGATGAATTCGATTGGTTCGCCTTCAACTGGGCAGAGTGCGATGAGGGTGCCCTCGCCGCTATTCAAATTAATGATGGCACCCAACAACATGGGCCAAAAGTCCGTTCCGCTGTCGGTCTCAACCTCCAAAATTGTGTATACCGCGATTGTGAGTGCGGGATAATTGAATGTCAGAAAATCGTATGGTTCGATACCCATTTCAATTAATTCTTCCCGCAGCATTTGGTCAAGTTGCAGGAGCAAATCCAAGGACGGGATACCATCCAAATAGGCCCCGACAAGTCTCTTGTTCGCGATTGTGAATGACATAGGCGGAATGAACTCGCCGCCCATTGTCGCAAAGGTTCCATCAAATCGCATGTCGGTCATAGAGTTTTCCAGTTCGGCAATGCGGTTGATGAGTTCTTCAATCAAGGCGTTTTGGTCTGTGATTTGTATGTTGAGGCTACCAAGTTGTGTAGTTAAACTCGCAATCAAATTCGCGGCATCATGGGCTAGTTGCTCTTGTTGTGCGATGGCTTTCTCCATAGTCGCAATCTGCATTTGCAAGTGCGCGTTTTCGGTTGATAGTGAAATAATCAAGACATTGTTGTTTGCGATTTGCAATGACAGGCTCTCTATGTGTGATTGCAATGTGATAATCAATTCGGCTGTTTGGCCTATGTCATTTTCATGGTCGGCAAGGGCCACGGACAAGCGCGCAATCTCTCCCTGCAACGTCAAAACTTGTGTCGATAACTCGGTGTTACGTTGTTGCAACTGCGCAACATGGGCGTGGGTTGTGTTGCTTGATTCGTTCTCCCAAAACCGCCATTGCGGTACTGTCAGCGACGTGGCGACGGCACCAACGGCCAATACGACCACGATTATGAAAATAATCTTCTTCATATATATGTTCCTCCTTTTTAATAACGGGAAAGGGGCACGTGCCCCTTTTCTCACTTCTCGTCTCGCGACTTGACCATGCCAAGCCGTTCTTTAATCTTACGTTCGTTGGTGTACGCTCCTTGTTTGAAAGCCGCTTGCTCGCCCTCGTTCATGTCATCGTATTTGCGAAATGTCGGTTGGAATGGTGGTCGTGTTTCTTTTGTCTGTGTTGTTGGTTTCTTTGCCATATCTACTCCTCATAGTTTAATTTATCTGGCGAAAGGATGGGTGTTCGCCCTTGTTGTTGCGTACTGGGTCAAGCGTCACGCTTGCTCCTTGATTCCAAGCAGTTGCTTTTCAAAGTCATGCAGGAACACCCGCTTGCGAATGACCGTGCCGTTTTCCGCCCTGAAAACGATGTCCGCATATGTGTACGGCTTGTTTGTCTTTTGACTTGTTCCCACACCTGTCGTTGCGGAAAGTATTGAATCTTTCAAATCCATTTTGTTCTCCTTATTAAATTGTTTGTCGCAAGCACCCAACCATGGCTCGCTTGCGGGAAAGCCATATCGGGTCCAGCGTCACGCTGGTGGTGGGGCTTTGTGCGCTCACCCCAAGCGGTTAGTTATGCGTCAATCGAAATACCTAAAGCACAGGCGACTTTATTTTTGAATCTTGCAACAACCTTGCCAACATATGATTTTGACATGTCCATTTGCTCGGCAATGTCTCGATATGGGTGCCCCTTGATGAACAGATAAATTATCTCGCGTTCATCAATCGTGAATGTTCGTATAACACGGAGGATATCGTTGCGTGCAAATGTATAGTTAATTTTGGCAATGCGCTTTTTCAACTTCTGGGCCTCATAATCAACTGACAGGTCGGGCAGAACATCCAAGTAAGTTTTACTCTCGTCTGTGGTAAGAGGAGTAAAGATAGAAAAATCAAATTCAATGTGGTTACTTTCTTTCCGCAAGAAATCAACCATGGCATCATTTGCAACTCTTCGTGCACCCGCAAATGTGAAAAATTTCTTTTCATTGTTGCGAAACTCCCAAAGTTTGATTAACGCCTCTTGTATCAAGTCATCCCGCAAGTTGCGAAAACAATCAAACTTTCGATATACACTCCGCGCGATTTCCAAATCTTCTTTGTATGTGTCCATATAGCCACCTCCTTTTCTTGCCCCTGCTTCTATAACCGTAACGAGATTTCATTTGTCCACGAAAAAACCCTTTTTCAGAACAAGGAATTTTCCACAGGGTCGATTATATAAAACCTGTCTAAAATTGTCGGCGACTCGCAAAAAGCACAAGAAATGCCGAAACATGTAAAATAATGGAAGAAATTGGCTGTATCGCAAAAAATCGCTTGCTAAAGGTGTGGCGAGGTGAGATATTTTGCAGTAAATGGAAACACCGTCGAAAAAAGAAGTACGAGAGCAAAACCCGAACGTTGTGATGTTTTGCCAAGAGGGGAGTTTTTACACTTTTTACGACATGGACGCGCTGATTGTGAATTTGCTTTGCGGTTACAAAATTATCCCCGCAGGTCGGCGGCCAAAGGCAGGGGTGCCTCTTTCCAGCATGGTGCTTTTCACAGTTTTTGCGCGGGAGAAAATTCCGTACATCGTCTTCAAAAAAGGCGAGGGCATCATCAAGGCGCAAGAGGGCAGTGCGGAAAAATACGCCGAAATCGTCGAGCAAATCAATTGGGAACTGTGCGACAGGAAGATAACGGTGGCGACATTTTTCGAGGAAAAGCCAAAGGTCGTAAGTGAGGAAATCAAAGAGGCCCAACGCATTTTGAGAACACTTGCGGGTAAAGTTGACCCCTTTACCGGCGAGGTATTCGAGGGCTTGGGTGACGAGGTCGCCGAGTGGTTATTGAAATTTGCTGACTCTTTGTGAGATGACAATTTGGGGGATTTGTGGGGACAAAGGAAGAAGCATTCAAAAAAGAAGACCGCAAGAAAAAAGTCCAAGAGATGGAGGTGTTCACCCACGCCAAGAGATTGTGTGGCTATGTTTTCAAGGCAACGCGAAATGCGCCAAAGCAGTTTCGGTGGAATGTTGTGAACAAGATGACCAACAGTTCCATTGATGTTGTCGATGGTCTTTACAGGGCGAATGACATAAAGGATGACGAGGCAAGGCGCGAGGTGGCATTGCGCGCAATTGACCCCGATTTGAAGATTTTGGGATACCTGGGGACATTGGCCGCGGAAGTTCAAATGTTCACCAACAAGCAAACGGAACACTTTGCGGCAGAGTTGTATGCCACACGACAGAGTCTTTGGAAATGGATAAGGGCCATCGAGGCCAAGAGAAAAAAGGAGAAGTCGAATGATTGATACACCATATTCGACTTTTCACGATTTCAATGTTGTAAAGCGTGCGCACGAGGTCGCGCGTTTGGGCAAGCGGTCAAAATCCTGTGTCGTGAAGTTTGAAATGGCCGAACCCGAACACCTGACGTATTTGCAAATTCAACTTTTGACCAAAACATATCAAATGGGGCAATATTTCAGTTTTGTTGTATACGAACCAAAGCCGCGGAAAATCCAGGCCGTGCCATACCGCGACAGGATTGTCCAACGCCTGATGTGTGACCATGTGTTGGTTCCGTATTTCACGCAAAAGATAATTTACGATAATTGCGGCTGTGTCAAGGGCAGGGGTCAACATTACGCCGTCGCCAGGTTCAAGAAATTTATGGGGCGGTTTTGGCATCAACACAGGCGGAACGGTTGGTTTTTGAAATGCGACATTGCAAAATTCTTCCCGTCGTTTTCGCATGATGTGATAAAGGCCGCGATGAGTTCCCATATCACCGACCCCGATGTCCGTAAATTGTTTGAACATATAGTCGACTCTTTCCACACTGAACAGGCATTCTTGCGCAAACACAACATTCCCACGCACGAGGACGGGAAAATCATCCCCCGCGGCGTGCCAATCGGGAACCACACGTCGCAAATTATTGCGGTGTTTTACATGAACCCGCTTGACCGTTTTTTGAAGGAACATCTGCGTATCCGAAATTACATCCGATACATGGATGATTTTGTAATCATCCATCACGACAAGGAATATCTGCAAAATGTTCTGGGCCAAATACGTAACTTCCTGCGCACCGAATTGAAATTGGAATTAAACGCAAAGACACAAATCATCCCAATTAAAAATGGGGTAAAGTTTTTGGGTCGGCAATTTTTCCTTGATGACAACGGTCGTGTAATCGTTCGTGTTATCAAACGCACGGCACGGCGGTTCAAGTCTTGTATCAAACGGATTAACAAATACCACGCGGATATGGAGCCAAGCCAAATCCGTTCGGCGATTTGCAGTTACATTGGGCATTTCCGCCGTACAAACAGTCGGGGCAAGGCCGCCCAAATCAAAAGACACCTGCGGGTCAGTATCAACAAACGGGAGAGTGCCCGCAATAAAATGTTCGACGATTTTGAATGATGTGCCAAACGGTACGTGATTGTAATTCGTTTGACAAAACTCGACACGACCATGTAGAAATTGACCAGGGGGTCTGGACATCACGGGTGTATATCCATATGCTGCACGGCTTTAATACCAATGCGTTTCTACGTTCCCCGAATGATACATGGGCTGCCAATGTGAATACGAATGGCAACGCTAACGCGAACAATTGGAATTGGAACAATTCGAACGCCGTACGCCCTGCGCTTCACCCAACCCCAGTGTCAGTATGGCGGCTATGTTTCGTCCAACTGGGGATTCAGTAATCGTCAAAGTGATTTGGCGGTCAGGTATGTCAGGTGAAGGGGATATACACCTGTCCCGTGGTCGACTAGGACATGGGATAAACGGAATCGGCTTTGAAACCCACGACGTAACTTTGTGGGGGTGTCTGCGCACAAGATGCGGATATGCCGATGGGAAAGCACAATTTAATTCCAGGCCCCGTGCTTTCCGTTTTTAGATATTTATGCGATTTATAGCATTCGTACAAATCATGGAATTCATAGAATTTATAGAAATTAGAATAAATCATTTGACAGTGGAAAAAATAGAATATATCGTTAGAGTAACACTACACACAAAGGATGGGAGGTCAGGGTATGAGCATGAACAGACCAAGCGACTGGGGATACGAGAGTTCAATAGAAATGAGCTATATTAAAAATACGGGGGGGTGGGCACTCTCTGCTCTAGAGGGTAGTTCGCCAAAAAAAGGTGCCGATGGTGCGCCGAAACTCATCCGTCCCATTGATGACAAGAAGACACAGCCAACCAAACCGCAAGGTGGCGGTCAAAAAGGCAAAAAACGCGGGCCATACAAGCCACGCGTATCAGCGACAAAGACATGGTCCCTGGTAATTGTTGGGATTTTTATGCTGTCTGTACTTGCAACGGGTATTGCAATGGCCACGGGTATGTTTTCACGAAATGCGGTGGCCGCAACGAACATCCACCTGTTTAACACCAACGGAACATTAAACGCGACCCAGGCAACCAATATCCTGAACGCCCTTAACGCAAACAACACCGCGGTTGCAAACCGTGACACGCAATTCCGACTTTTCCCCGATGTTGGTTCGGGAAACGTGTTGAACCTTTCGCGTTTGACATGGCGTATCACCCACGTCAACGGTGACCGTGTTACATTATGGGCTTCCGCCGCCTATCGCAACAGCCAGTACCACACCGCTAACTCTTTCATCGCTTATAATAACTCTACAATCCGTAGTAACCTTTTGGCCGACTGGGGCGGAATTACCGCGGGGATTGCGGGATTGGGAACCCACGTCCTGTCACACGGTACAACCGCCACCCACGCGAACACCGCCGACCTTATTTGGTTGCCTGAATTGGCTGATGTGGGTTCAAACAACTCCGCTGGTGTCCGTTCGGGAACATGGAATATGACCCCTGCCGAGCGTACATATAACGCTAACGGCTTTTCTACCTCTGCGTTTCTGCGTTCCCCGAATGATGCATGGGCTGCCAGTGTGACTACGAATGGCAACGCTCACGCGAACGGTTGGTCTTGGAACGCTTCGCACGCCGTGCGCCCTGCGCTTCACCTCTCATTGTCCTCACTCGCGCAAGCGAGTTCTCTAGGCGGAACTATTGCCGCCCCGGCAAATCCCGCGCAACCGAATACTGCTACACTTGTCAATGCAACGAACGGCCAATTTAATCCAGACTTGGCCCAGGCCCTGCACGGTGCCGCCATCGGAAATGATTTCAACACGCGGTTTCGATTGTTCCCCGACCGTGGGGCGGGGAACACGCTGGCATTGTCACGTGTAACGTGGCGTGTCTTGGCGGTCAATGGTGACCGCGTCAGTATGATTGCGAACGAGGCATATCGCAACGACATCTTCCATGCGTCAAACAACGCGTGGAATGGTTCAACCGTGCGAACAAATTTGACAAATGACTTTGCGGGGATAATCAATATCCCTGGGCTGTCGGCACAAATGGTCAACCACGGCGGAACCGCCGACGGCATGGTTGCGGCCGACATGATATGGGTTCCGTCTTGGGCGGAAATCTCGGCACGTACCGTGGCACAACGCGGATATCAACTGAATGGCCAGGTACATCATGCATGGCTGCGTACCCCAGGGACGGCGGGGCGAACCAGTGTTGTCACGGCCGCGGGAAACCAAATTACAAACATCCAAACGAACTGGGTGGGGTTTAACCCCGCGGGTCTGGCTGTGCGCCCCGTGATTAACTTGTCGCTGGCGGCTCTGGCGCACTCGGCATCTTTGCGTGCGAACGCCGCAAACCCGCCAACCAACACCGCCCAACCAACAACAACACCATTGATTGGTAACGACGGGTTCTTTAACCAAGAAGTTGCCCAATTAATGCAAAACGCCGTCACCGCAAGTGACTTTAACACACGATTCCGCCTATTCCCTGACCGTGGGGCGGGGAACACTCTGGCTCTGTCACGATTGACATGGAGGATACTGTCCGTTAATGGCGACCGCGTGAATTTGATTGCGAACGAGGCATATCGTAACGACATCTTCCATGCCAGCAGTAACGCATGGAATGGTTCAACAATACGAACAAATTTAACAAATGATTTTGCGGGGATAAATGATATCCCTGGGCTGTCGGCACATATGCACACGCACGGCGGCACGGCCGACGGAATGGTTGCATCCGACCGTATCTGGATTCCGTCTTGGGCCGAAATTTCCGCCCGCACCGATGCACAACGCGGGTTCCAACTTAATGGAACCGTCGGGCACGCATGGTTGCGTACCCCAGGGGCCGCAGGACGTGTCAGCGCAATGAACGCAAACGGTAATCAAATCACAGGTGTCGCGACAAACTGGGTCGCAACAAATGCCGCGGGATTGTCGGTAAGACCAGTCGTCAGTTTCAGTATGACCAGTATCGCTAACGCGGTTGTCGAGCCAATCACCGACTTGGGCCGTTTGGTATCACCGCACCCATTATTCCGTGCGGATGGAACCATTAATGACATGGTCGCACATCACGCAAGTAACTATGTTGATGCGGTCGAACGCGATGTTCGTTTCCGCCTGTTCCCTGATGTCGGAACGGGGAACACGTTGGCATTGTCACAATCGACATGGAGGATTGTTGACGTAACACCAAACCACGTAACATTCTGGGCAAGTGAATCGTACAGAACATCCGCTTTCCACGCAACAAGCAACGTGTACAGCGGTTCCGCTGTTCGCACGGCCGTTACCACGGATTTCGCGCCTATTGCAAATATCCCTGGGTTAACTCAACACCTTGTTCCATTAGGAACAACGGCACACAATGGTGTTGCCGCCGACCTTGCATGGTTGCCCGCCGAAAACGAAATACGACACCTGACCAACCGTCAACGTGCTTTCCACACCGATTTCCCAACGGGTTCGGCATGGTTACGTTCCGCGACACCTACCGCAACATGGGCATGGTTCGTTGATGCGGCGGGGGAAATCCAAAACAACAGCGCGGGCGGAATAACCTTGTCACACAACGTTCGCCCAGCCATCAGGATAAGCCGTCAAACCATACACCAGGCCGCAACATCGGTGTCACCAAATGCACCATCGGTTGATGTTTCTCCCGATTCGCCAATTCTTTGGTCAATGATGCGTGCGCCATTCCCACCAGGCGGAAATGGTTCACCCGAATCCCCATTTCTTATTAGCAGCAACAGCCACCTTGCAATGATGGCGTTTGAAATCAACAGCGGCCGCTCAACGGATGCGCACTTCCGCCTGACCCACGACATTACATTGACGGGGCCAGAATGGATTCCAATTGGAACCTCGGCAAATCCTTTCACGGGTTCGTTCGACGGTGACGGCTTCCACATTAGTGGTTTGAATGTCATAGGCAGTGTCGATACAAATATCCCAGGCGTTTCGCCAGCATTGTTCGGTCGCAACAATGGATTGTTCGGTGTCGTTGGCGCAGGGGCACATATCCACAGCTTCAGCATCGGACAAGCAACGGATATAGTTGACCCAGATGCAGGAAGTTTGGGCGGCGTTCACGTAACATCTCCATCGGGGGACAACGCAAATCGGTTTGCCGTTGTTGCCGCGCATGTCTTGGGCGGCCCCGAAACAACAATATTCGAGGACATCGTTGTCAAAAACGAAGTTCACCTTTTCACCCCAAACAACGCATCACATAATCACAGAATGGGTCTAATAGTTGCCGAGGTAGAAGAAGATGCAAATGTCACAATCCGCAGAATAGATGTCAGCGACCGTGTGTTCATGACAATCCGCAGAACAGGCGGTTCAGGCAACACAATTAGTTCTATGGGTGGATTGGTCGGTTTCGTCGGAAATGGCGTAAGCATGAACATATCCGAGGTAACAATGGACGGTGCGTTTGCCGTATCGCGCATTGGCGCGACGGGTACTGCGGCCGCCACAAACCAGGCTAATGTCGGTGGATTGGTTGGTCAATTCGGCGAAGATGGCGAGTTAAACATTCACGAAAGTGTGTTCAACGGAAACATCCAAACATTCGGTAACGAGGCAAGCGGTACTTCTTTCGTTAGAAACGTTGGCGGATTTGTCGGAATAGCGCAATCCGAAACAGCGGTTGTTGATAGTTCATTTGCTGGCTATATCACAGTTCACGGCGATGTCGTCGGGGCAGGTGTTTCAATCACACAAAGAGTCGGTGGGTTCGTTGGTACAATCGCCGCTGACCTGAATGTTGATGGTTCCACGGTAACTGGTGAAATCACTTTGCACGGTATTTCACACATAACCGCTTCTGTATCATTTGGTGGTGTCGTTGGAAGCGCAACAGTTGGAACAACACTTATAGAAGCAACGGTTGTAGAGGAAACAGTCCACACGGTTACAATGTGGGGTATAGCAGATGGCATCACAATACATTGGGGTGGCTTTGTAGGTGGCTTTACAGGTGATGATTTGAACATCATCGACTCCAAGGTAAGCGATTTCCACATGTACCGCCGACTGCCAAATACGGTCACAACTACTAACCTTCAAATGGGTGGCTTCGTTGGACACTTCAGCAATGCAAATGTTTTAACGCTTGATGGTGGATTAGTTGAAGACTTGACAATGACAGGCGGTAACATGCACAACGCTTCTGGGCAGGGCACAATCATTGGTAACTTCCATACTGGTGTTGCATTGCACATTATGCGAACACACGCAAATGGTGTTGAGTTGACGGCTACATCCACGGCTAACCTTACTGGCGGTCAAGGCGGATTTATAGGAAGAGTAGGCACGGGAGTAGCTCGTTCAGTTGCTATTGCGGAATCCAGTTTCGCAGGGCAGATTATCAACCGCGGAACAACAGGAACCGCAACCATCGGTGGAGTTATTGGGAACATTGATGCGGGTGAGTTGATGATTTCTCAAGTTACTGTGGATGCCGACTTGCAGGCCATGAACACAGCGCAAAACAGAATTGGTGGAGTTATAGGCCATGCATCGAACATGGCTGTAATACACGACATTTCCGGCACAATATTGCGTGCAGTCGGGCTTACTGTTCGTGACGTTACGGTTGAGACTAACTTGGTAACAGGAACAGGTGCATCTGATATTGGTGGTGTGATTGGTTTCCTTGATGCATCGGTTTACGAGTTTGAAAGAATTGACATAGAGGCCACAATTGCTACCTCAACTACTGGCGTCGCACGTTTGGGTGGTGTAGCAGGCTTTGTTCAAGGAACTATGACTGGCGACCAATCTACTTCTGTCGGTGTAATGACGGACATTGGTATTGATGTGACGAAATCAAGCCTTGCTGCTTCCGCCTTGAACGCAGGTGGCCTTGTCGGAGAAGTTGTAGGTTCAATTATGTCGACCCAAAGTATCCAACTTGATGTGACACTTACAAAGCCAAACGCCGTAGGTGGATTCAACATCGTTGGTGGGGTGATTGGCCTTACATCTGCGCAAAGTGTAATCGAACTCACTTCAACAAGTATCGAGTTGTCTGTCAGCCTTGGTAACGGCGGAGCAATCATGGGCGGCATTATTGGTGAAATGCGTACTGGCGCACTTACTGTTGCTGGCATGGGTGGAATTGTTGACATGATTTCACGTGGAGGCGACCAATTTGCTGGAGGGATTGCAGGCTTCCTTAACAACGCTACAACTAATTTTGTAGACATTGATTTCAATGGAGCTGTTAGAACCTCTGTAACGCAAGCCGCTCATATCCAAGATGTTGGTGGGGTTGTGGGTCGCATAGTAGCCGCCCAAGGCAGAACTGACATGATGAATGTACAGTTATTTGTAAGACTTACAACATCGTCTGGTTCTGACCCGCGTGTTGCATCTGCCGTAGGACATGTCCTTGGTGGGGTGTCAGAAAGGGAAGTAGTGCGTATAGACAATAGCATGTTCTCGGGGTGGGTTGACAGGACGGGGTCTGTCGCGCCAACTATCGGTGCTTTCGTGGGACATCAAGCGACAAGCACAACAAACATCTTCAACAGTATCGCGGGCCCACGTTCTACAACTGTTCCTAACCTTGGATTGGCAGGTGTGATAAATGCAGGGGCAGAGGTGAACTTGGTTGACGGCTCTGAAGTTGTTATTAACCTGTTCACGATGACATTAGTTCGTGCGAGTGAAGTACATGGTGTCGAACTTTCGTCTGTGTCCCACCCATCGCGTGCGGCGACTTTCCATGTCGGTTTTGGTATATTAGGTGCGCCAAGCGGCTTACCAGCAGGTGTCCACTTTGTTGGATGGGCGATAAGCCAAGAGGCAGCCGACCAAGGGTTTGCAACATTCTGGGTAGGGCAACCTTTCAACTTGACAGGCGATATTACACTCTTCGCAGTTTACAGCACGACTAATCAGCCAGGCCCTGGCCCTGGCCCAGGTCAGCCTATCAATACGATTACGGTCACGTTCAATCTTGCTGGTGGAACAATCTATAGCCTAGAAACTCCAGGTGCTTTCTATGGGACATTCACCCAAGAAATCATTCAAGGACACTCACCAGTTCGCCCAACAGACCCAACAAGACCTGGCTACAGATTCAGTCACTGGACATCTAACCCAACAACAAATGTACCGTTTGTGTTTGGCAGAGGGGTCAATAGTGCAATAACATTGTACGCAGTATGGGTGGTAGCACCGACTCTTACACTAACATTGGTGAGAGGAAGCATCATTCACGGGATTGACATGTCTAACCTCAATGTTGAAGTACAGCGTGGTGAGATATTACGAGTAGGTGATGACCGTGCGCCAGTTCTTGACCAATACAATGAGTTCGTTTTCTTGGGGTGGGCATTGACACGTGCGCGTGCAAACAGTCAAGTCGTGGATTTCGCAGTAGGCCAAACTTTCGATGTTCTGACAGACATGCGTATCTACGCAGTATGGCAGAACAGTAACGCAAACTTCATCCCAGGCCCAGGTGGTCCAGGGGGAGATGGCGGAGAGAACCCTGGAGAGGGAGGGGCAATCAGCCCACTCTCCACGGTTCACCTGTTTGGAGTAGGTGGTTCATTATCCAATTTTGAAAACACTCGCCACTTTAACCCATTTATCGAGTCTGACAGGATTTTGCCAACGGCAGAGTACATGAATACGACGTTTATTCAAAACAACCCACGTTTTGCGGGAATGACGTTCATGGGCTGGTACACAACACCAGTATATGCAACTGGAACAGGCCCCCACCTGCTTATACCAGAAAACGCTGGTCGTACAATCACTTTCCACGCACGATGGGTTTGAAAGCACAAGGAGGGCAAGTAATGGTACCGCAACAACACTCACAAGCACTAGCACAAGGAGGTAAGGTGAACAGAATCCGAACAATTAACGAATGTCTGCGTTTGATAAAAGTCCAAGACCCAGGAACATCTTTGACATATAACGGTCTACGAAAATTGGTAGAAGAGTTGGAAGTCAAACACGTAAAAGCAGGGAACCGCTATCTAATTAACTATGACGACCTATTAGAAAAACTACTTATTTAAGTTTTTATTGTGAAACAGAAAAGCTCTCGATTTTGTCTAGGGTTTTTTCTGTTTTTACATAGCTTTATAGATTTCTTATGTGAACTTTCAAGCAATCAGTTATAGGGGGTGCATATAGGCCTCAAGATAAATCTTTCAAGGGCTACAGAGAAAAGGCGCACAGGAAGTCCAAAGTAATTAAAAGGAGTGATGATGTTAAGTGTGGTCAAGGAATTGGAGTGCTATGTCTGTGGGCACGTGATTGTGGATTGGTATGATAAAGATGCTCTTGGTTGTGGCCGTTACGGGGATTACTTTGGAAGATGCGAGAGGTGCCATTATGTCAACGTTCACATATATGAAACACTAGAGGAGAGGCAAACATGTCAGAGTTGATGTAGGGTTACGGAAAGTTGAGTTTGTTTGCAACGATACAAAAAAGACCCGCTTTGTTGAGCGGGTCTTTTTGTGTCAAAAATTTCAAATTTGAATTTTGTTTAGGACAAGTTTTAGGACAAATGCAAATTATTCTTTATCTTCCATGCTATTTTGTGGTATTTTTGTTGACTGGCCACGATATAGTGTGGTTTTAGTAGTAGGTTTCATTTTGGACAAAAGAGCGCACTACCACTGTGCTACTTCCGCGTACCTCATAATATTACCAAATTTCACAAACCATTGCAAGTACTTTTGTGAATGTGCGCGGTTTAATTATTCGACAAATTTCGTGATTGGCGGTTCATGTCGATTGCGGTAAGTTAAGGATAGGAAACACCCACGAAACACCGTCGAAGTACAAACGAACAAGATACTACTTCGGAGGTGTTTTTTGATGAAAAGGGAAAGAGGCAGTTTTCGCACATATGCAAATGCGGCGCGCGCACGTTTGGCCGAGGGATTTTGGCAAAACGCCAAACCGCACGAAAATTTCAAGAGCCACACGGACGACGAAGACGGTCTTTATTACACCGTTCTGCATCTTTTGCAAAATGGTATCAACGCGCCGCTGACCCATATCCTTGACCGTGTATATATGAAAACACTCTCGGATTCGGAACGCGAACGTTATGTTTTCTCATTGTCGGGGCGGGTTGCGGAATGTGTGGAAAGATATAGGAAAGAGTCAGCATAGGTATGATATAATGCCTTTATGCTTACGGAAATTCAAAAGGAAATAGTAGAAAGCAACCTGGGCCCCGCATTGGTTACGGCGGGCGCAGGTTCGGGCAAAACACGGGTGCTGACGCATCGCATTCAGTATGTTATTGAGAAATTAGGGATTCCTGGTTGGAAAGTAGTTGCACTAACTTTCACAAACAAAGCTGCGAAAGAGATGCGCGAGCGTGTCGAAAAAATGTTTCAACCAATTCCAGATGTTTTTCTTGGAACTTTTCATAGTTTTTGTGTACGGCTATTACGTGCGAATATTCATCGTCTAGAGAGTTACACAAAGGACTTTTCAATATATGACCAAAGCGACAGGATGAAGGTATTAAAGGAAGTTATCGCGGACGGTAAGTTAAATTTTTCGGATAAAAAAGACGGACATAAAATCGTTGATTTCCATATGTCGGAAATAAAAAACGATAACATTACATTAGATGAGTATCGCCAAAAAATTAAAAATCTGGATGACGCCGACGACATAATCACGGCCATCGAAATGTACAACAAAAAAATGCGGGCGAATAATGCGCTGGATTTTGATGACCTGTTGCTGAAAACCCTGGAACTGTTTAACACCGCGCCCGACGTGTTGGAAAAATTACAACGGCGGTTTCAATATATCTTGGTCGACGAATTCCAAGACACCAACCGCGTGCAATATGAAATCTTGAAAAGATTAGCTTGGCTCAATCGCAATATTATGGTGGTGGGTGATGAAGACCAGTGTATCTACACATGGCGAGGGGCCAGCATCCACAATATTAAGATGTTTAAGAGGGATTTTTTCCCAAAGGATTTTACACCAATATATAAGTTAGAGCAAAATTTCCGAAGCCGAAAGTGCATAGTAGAAAAAGCTAATAAATTAATAGCCCATAATATAGAGCGAGCTGACAAGAAAGATGTTTTTTCTGTTGAAGAGGGTGGAAGTGTCCGCCGCGAAGAGTACATAGACGAACGTGACGAGGCCAAGAATGTCATCCACGAAATTATAAGGAGCCGCGAGGCGGGCGGTAAATTCGGCGACTGTGCGATATTGTTGCGAACGAACGCAATGTCGCGCGGGTTCGAGGACCAGCTGCTTGGCTATAACATTCCATACGCAATCTGGGGCGGTTTCAAATTCTATGAACGCGCCGAAGTGAAACAGGCCCTCTCGTACCTAAAACTCCTTGTCAATCCCAACGATACCATCGCGTTTCGCGACGCGCTGTCATTTCCCAAACGGGGCATCGGCGAGGTCACGATTGCGAAACTGGGGTCATATGCCGATATGAATCGAGAGGGCATTGGCGGGAAAGCTGAACTTGGGTTAAATAATTTTATATCTATCATGGATAAATTGAATAATTTAGCGGACGACCTGGATGCTTTGGCGGGTGAATTCCTGGACATAACACGCCTGCACGATGCGTATAAAACGGGACGGGAGGAAGACCGCGACCGCGCCAGAAACCTAGAGGAACTGGTCAACGCGATAAAACAATTTGCGCACGACAACCCGGACATGACCCTGTCACAATACCTGCAATCGGTGACAATCAACATGGGGGACGAGGAATCTGCGGGCGACCGTGTGGTAATCTCAACGGTTCACAGTGCCAAGGGCCTTGAATTCGACCGCGTGTATGTGTGCGGGGTAGAAGAAGGGGTTTTCCCATCCGAACGCTCGGACGAGGAGGAGGAACGACGACTACTCTACGTTGCAATTACCCGCGCGAAAAAGCATTTGGTAATATCAAATGTACAGAGTCGTTACAGGTTCGGCAGCCGCCAATTCATGTCACCATCAAAGTTTATCGAGGAACTTGGTTTCACGGTCACCCGCGAACCGCGCTTTCGCGATGATTTCGACCCATTTCGTTATCAAAAAAAATCCAAACCGCCGATTGCATCATTTTCCGCATACGTCCCGCCGCCAACAAAAAAAGTTGTACAAATGGACTTTGCGGTGGGCGACCGCGTAACGCACGAAAAATTCGGATACGGCGTGGTAAATCAAATTGTGGATTCACAAATCATATCCATCAAATTTGAAACGGTGGGTGTGAAAATGTTGTCGGTCGCGTTTGCAAACTTGACTAAAGTCCAAGACTAAGGCGCAATGCCTTGTCCACCCGTACCATGTCATACGGGGACAGGGTATTTACAAAATTCCGCAACCGTGACTTGTCAATCGTCTTGATTTGTTCGGCCAATACCAAATTGCCGTCCAGTTGGACATGGGTGGGGATTTGGTTTTTCAAAATGCTGGTGGTCATACATGCAACTATTACGGTGGGGCTGTAATGATTGCCTATGTCATTTTGTATGATGATGACTGGGCGGGTGCCGTTTTGCTCGCTGCCGACTCCGTTGTCACCAATATCGGCAAAATAAACCTGACCCCTTTTTACATCCATCATTTGTACGGCTCCTCTTGCTTTATCCTATGAATGCGGGTATACTTTTGACATGGGGTTTTCAATTGGTTCTGCCGAAATTCGATTATACGGTCTGTTGGTCGGTATTGGTTTTGTCACGGCCTTTTTAATTGGTGCCCATTTATACAAAAAATCGGGATATAAAGAAATGCTGCCTTACCTGATGCTGGCCGTTGTTGCGCCGGCGGGGATATTCGGCGCGCGCCTGTTCTTTGTTATCTTTGCCGACGGGCATGTGCCTTTCTTTGGATTTGGTGACGGTGGATTGGTTATATACGGCGGGGTGATTGTTGCTCTCTTGGCCGTTATCGCCGTGGCATTGGTAAAACGTGTCGGGGTATTCACATTGACCGATGCGATTGTGGTGGGATTAATAATTGCCCAGGCCATTGGTCGTTGGGGTAACTTTACAAATATCCTGGGTGGCTATTACGAGGGCTATGGGTCCGAGGTCGGTAACCACGTCCCGCCATTCACAAACATGGTTCATGGTGCGCCGCATTTGGCGTTCTGGCTGTTCGAGAGTATTCTGAACTTCATCGGGTTCTTCCTCCTTTGGCGTATATTCAAAAAACAAACCAAATGGGGCACAACCACGGCGGCGTATTTTATCTATTATGGAATCGTGCGCGCGATATTGGAACCAATGCGCGGCGATGTGCTAACCCTGTTTGGGGATTCAACATTTTTCATGAACCGACTGTCTTTTGTGATAAGCATCGGTATGATTATTTTGGGGGGCGTGATTTTGTACCTGAATAAACTGGGCAAAATCAATCAAGAAAACACACCATTACTAGAAGAAAAGGGAGGAGAGTAACCATGCAAACAAGAGAGGAGCAACTGACCCAGCTGTCACACACCATCGCGGACGCAAAGGCAAAGTTTGATGCCCAGGTCGATTATTACATCGACAAATTCGACCGTGACTTTGAACAAATAATGAACAGCTTTCGGGTGTACGATTACACCCTAGAGGAAAAGCAGCAATCGGTCGTAACGCGTGAATACAAACCCCACACGTTTGAAGCGGACGTGGTGTATGTCGAGGAAGTAATCGTCGAAAAACCCGCATACCATGAAGAGGAAGAAGAAACCACGGCCAATGAAACATCCGAGGAAGTGGTGGCGGAGGAACCTGTCCAAGAACCTGCCTACATTGCACCTGCGTCCCAACCAACATACATTGCGCCGCAACCAATTCAAACCGATTGCCCGGTTGACATGACCCAATACCTGATGCAACGCCTTTACAACATTCGCAACCACACAACGGCGGCATCCCAAGCCCGCTATATGGCAACACACGACTCCGAGGTCATCCTGGCAAACTTGATTGTCCAGGTCCTGACCGAAACGGACGGGGAAGAGGGCGCGGGCGACGCGGCAATCGACCTGATGGCAACAACCAAGTCCGTTGATTTGGAGGAAGCTCTGGCTGGCTTTGATTTTTACGAGGAAAACCCATATCGTAAACAGGCCGAAAAACGTCTTGCAAAATTAGAGCGCAAACGAAGAAAGTAGTGATTAGACAGGGTTCGCAAAGCGAACGGTTGTGATAAATTCGCTTTAATGTCCAACACGGAACGTGTTATACTATACCTGATGAAATGTACTGGGTGTGGTGCAAATATTGTCACGAGGGATGGGGAAACACGCGCGCGGTGTGATTATTGCGGTGTGGTGTTAAAGGTGCCAAAGGACAAGGGCGATGCATTGGCGATTATTGTGCGGATGCTCCAGGACGAGGAACGCGACCATCAACTGGCACGGGCGAAAAAGGAAGTTCTGGCGGGCCGTCACTCGGACGCTAATGCGGTGTTGAACGATATAATCAAAAAAGACCCGAAAAACGCGCGCGCGTATTTTTACAAATCGTTGTTGGATGTGTATCCGTATCGGGCGCAATTGGGCCATATTGACCGCGCAATCGAATTGGCAACGCCCGACATGAAAAAGATTTACACCCGCGAACGAAAGGTTTTGGTCAAAAATCATCGGCGCGACCGTCGCAAGTCATGGGCCCTGAACCTGGCGGTGGTGTTGGGGTTGATTTTTTTGATTGGGGGCGGGGTTTTCCTGACCTTGTACTACTTGTTTTAATTATGCTACAATAACCAAATGGAAAAGGTAATTATTGCGCGCTTTGGCGAGGTTCATTTGAAAGGGGGGAATCGTCCCTGGTTTTTGAAAATGTTGCGCGGAAATTTGGCGAAACGTTTGGATGGTATCGCGCGGGTTGCGTTGACCGACAACCGTTTTGTCATAACGGGGTTTGCGAATGCGGACGATGCGGCGACGATTGCCAAAAACACATTTGGGATAATATCGGTTTCGGTGGTCAAACGGGTGGATGTAACGCCCGAGGCAATCATGGCGGCATTGGATGATGTTCGTATTGACGGCACGTTCAAGGTCGCGGTCAACCGTGCAAACAAACGGTTCGTGGTGCGCAGTACCGAATTCGCCGCAACATGTGGTGGGGTCATCATGCGGAACAATCCGAATGTGCGTGTAGACTTGTCCAATCCGCGACATATAATTAATATAGATATTCGCGAGCAATGTGCGTTCGTATACGAAAACGTGTTGGATGGGGTTGGCGGGTTGCCGGTCGGAACCGCGGGGCGTGCGGTGGTATTGTTGAGTGGCGGTATAGACAGTCCCGTTGCAGCGTTCTTGGGTGCGAAACGTGGGTTGAACATTGACTTTGTTCATTTTGCGACACCGCCGTACACATCCGAATTGGCATTGGCAAAGGTCGAAAAATTGGGCCGTATTGTCGGGGAATACACGGGGGGGTGTCGTTTGTTTGTAATTCCGTTCACCGAAATATCGCGCGCGATTCAAAAAAATTGTGACCACAAATACATGATTACGATTATGCGGCGGTTTATGGTTCGCATTGCCGAACGTGTCGGGTTGCATGTGCGTGCGGATTGCATCATGACGGGGGAGAACCTGGCCCAGGTTGCGTCGCAAACGATAGAGGGAATCGCGTCGAATAACTTTGTTGCAACCCGTTTGCCTATTTTGCGCCCGTTGATAACATTTGATAAATCGGAAATTGTGGCCTTGGCAAAACGTATCGGGACGTACGAGGTCAGCATCGAACCGCACGAAGATTGTTGCACGGTATTTGTTCCAGCCAATCCCGTTATCAAGCCGAATATTCGCGCCGTAGAGGCCGAGGAGGAGAAGTTAGATATAGATGGACTAGTTAATCGTGCAAACGCCTCCTTTGCGGGGAACTAACTTTATTTGTCTGCGGATAATCCAGATGTGTTTTGTTCGCCAGATGTGGGGGAGTCCTCGACTGCATAAAGTTGTTCCCCGCCCGTCGGCCTTATTCTGCCAACAACTCGGTCAATCTTCGTAGTGTTTCATTAACCCTTGTGCGCAAGGTCGCCATCTCCTCCATATACCCGCGCAATAACTCCAACAACTCTCTAATGTTTTCGTCCATGTGTTTCCCCTTTTGTTGGTGGGCTTAACCCACCGTTCCTGTAATATACTGCCCAGGCCATTAAGTTGTCAATAAGAACAACAATGGAAATATTTGCACAACGCTTAAAAGAATTACGAACAGAGAAAGGGCTTTCATTGCGAAAGATGGCATCTGACTTGGGTATACACCATACTTCTCTTGGGGATTATGAAAATAGCATCAGTCAGCCCAACATGGAAATGCTACTGAAAATCGCAAAATATTTTGGTGTAACAATCGGCTACCTCTATGGCGAAGAAGATTACTAGAATCGAAAAGTGGCCTGGGGGGGGGGTTATTGAATTTGCGTTTTTAACTGGGGGGGGTTTCCATTAATCCGTGAACTGTGTTCACATTTATAACACGTGGTCCGTGGTTTGATGGAATTACGAGCGTAACCGTCCTCCAATTGGAGATAGGGCGTTAAACAAGGTACAGGGTATTTAGTTTTCAATTTTCATTCATCCAAAAACATGGATGTGGCGAGGTGTGCCCGAACAACATCTCGTAGGCAGCCGACGCCTTTGCACCCTACGATAACATGTATCTTGTATATGTAAAGATGGTTACTGACATTTTTCAACATATAATTTTGCAAGAGTTTTCCAATCGGTACCGATTAGGTAGGCAATGAAACTGATACGACCCCTGCAAATTGTATTACCGCCAGAGAGTAATCGGCGAATATAGCGTTCGGGCATTTTGCATTGCGCGGCAAAGTCGGAATATGAGAGGCCGTACCGTAACATATGGCGGAAAACCAGCGGGGCATCGATTGTATATTTATGGGCAGGCATAAAACAACCTACCCTAGTTAATAACTAGGGTCAAGGAAATTCTGGTTGAATTCCCGATATTAAACTATGGAGTTCAGAGAACGTATAGCATGGAATATAGATGACCTGATTAAACGTTCGGGAAAGACAAAAACGCAGGTTGCGGAGGAGTTGGGTGTAAACCTGGTTACCGTGATTGATTATACAAAAGGGCGTTCGGTTCCAGGTTTGGAAAGTTTCTATTTGTTGTGTAAAATTCTTGGATGTGAATACACGGAAATATTGGACTAGAGCCTCCCGTCGCGCAATAACCGCTTGGCCAACTCTTTGGTATTGGCCGCAATATGCGCCCCCTTTTTATTTATTACATGCCCCCCCGCCATTTGGACAAGATATTGCCCTGGCAGGTAATCCCAAACATTATCCTTTCGCAAAATCGCCCCACCCAATCGCCCGCACGCCGTCCACGCCATGTTCAACGCGGTACAACAAAAATACCGCCAATGGCGACTGCTTATATTCAATCGTTGCAATGCGGGGAATTTGTCACCACCCTCGACCAAATACAGACATTTATCGGGGGGTTGCGTGCCGACCGAAATCGGCCGATGGTTCAAATACGCACCGGTGTCGTCCGCGTAATATAACTCGTTCAAACGGGGCAGGAATATTACCGAACACACGGGGGAACCGTCACGCACCATAGCGACCTGGATACCCCATAGAGGCAGGCCATTCGCAAAATTTATCGTCCCGTCAATCGGGTCAATCACAAAACAATTGGGGGACAGTTTATTGGTCGGATTAAATTCCTCGGACACGATTTGAAAATCGGGATATGTTTCGCGAATTTTGTCGATAATAAAACGCTCGATTTCAAAATCAAAAGATGTTACCAAATCGCCGCCCGCGTCCTTGGCCATCACCAAAAACTCGTCCGTGACCATCGCCGCGGCATCCACGACCGTTTGTACCAGGAAATCTGTGTCAACTTTCTTGCCTGTGGCGGCAATGCATTGTATTCGGTCTTTGCCCGCGTTGAGGTTCGCTTTGCTCACATTATAGATATATGAGATGGCGTTTTCTCTTGCCCAACCGCCGCGGCGTATGGTAACTTGGTTGGATAAAGACACAAAGGAGGTCCCCCAGACTATGTCATTGATTCAAAAACTTATAAAACAGGAAGAAAGGCGACAGCGCGGCGAAATCAACCTTATTGCATCCGAGAACATTTCGTCCAAAGCCGTCCAAGCCGCGGTAGGCAGCCCCCTGGCGCACAAGTACGCCGAGGGTTACCCGGGCAAGCGTTATTACGGCGGTTGCGAGGTCGTTGACCAGGTCGAGAACCACGCAATTGAATTGCTGAAAAAAATCTATGGCTGTGACCATGCAAACGTCCAACCGCACAGTGGCTCGAGTGCCAACATGGGTGTTTATATGGCGCTGTTAAAGCCGGGCGACACCGTGTTGGGAATGGACTTGGACTCGGGCGGACACCTGACCCATGGCAGTCCAGTTAACTTTAGTGGCCAGTTGTACAAATTCATTCCATATGGTTTGGATGAAAACGGGGTATTGGATTACGCCGAGTTTGAAAAGTTGGCAAAAAAACACAAGCCAAAAATGATTACCGTCGGCGCATCGACATACAGTTTGATTATCGATTACGAACGCATGGCAAAGGTCGCAAAAGAGGTTGGCGCGATATACATGGTTGACATGGCGCACTATGCGGGGTTGGTCGCGGGCGGACAACACCCGAACCCGTGCCAATGGGCGGACGTTGTTACATCGACAACGCACAAAACCTTGCGCGGTACACGCGGCGGTATTATACTCTGTAAAGAGGAACACGCCAAGGCAATCGACAAAGCAATTTTCCCAGGTATCCAGGGCGGGCCATTGATGAACGAAATCGCGGGCAAGGCGGTCGCATTTGAAGAGGCCCTGACCCCCGCGTACAAGGTATACATCCAAAAGGTCATTCAAAACGCGGATTACCTTTGCAAGCGGTTACAGGAACATGGATTAAAAATCATCAGCGGCGGCACCCAAACCCACATGTTCATGGTGGATGTAAGGGACAGCGGCAAGAGCGGTTTGGAAATTCGTAACGAATTGATGAAGCACAACATCGTTGTCAACCAAAACCGTATTGCGGGCGACCAAAGAAGCGCAATGCAAGCCAGTGGCATCCGCATCGGAACACCGTTTATTACGAATTTCAAAAAGGTGGATTTCCGTGCCTTGGATGAATTGGCCGCCGTTATTGCCGCCGTATGTCAAAACCGACCTGTGCCGCCGATGAAGTTGTTGCCAAAAATTTTCAAGGCATAGTTCGTCGCAGAGATTCGATTAATTTTATTAAGCAAATGACCTTGGTGCTGTTGGGTGTGTATATCTGCCTGTACATGCCCAGGGTTTTTTGTAAATGACAAATCGCGTCCTCGACATACACGCGGTGGACGGATACCATTTGGTACGCCATGGATATTTTCGCGGCGGTGTCGGGGTCGTATATTTCGTTGTCCATGTGATTGATTATGAATACGCCCGACCGATTGACACATAATAACCGCATGAGTAATGCGAAAAAACCAACACGGAAAAAAACCGACCTGGCACCACCGACCAAAACCGAAAAGACAGTTGAAAAAGTAACAAAAGTGGCGGCCGACACCGCGGACAAGGTTTTGCGAAAGGCCGACAAGCCAATCAACACGCCCGCAAAACGGGCGGCGGCCGCAAAGAAAACGGGCGCGGTGACGGGCGGGGTAATAACGCGGTTAAATAAAATGAACGCCGAGTTCGAGGAATTATTCGAGGACACGACCAAACGCGTCCGTGATTTTCGTGACAGGGACAAGAAATAGTTAGGAAAATAACTCGCGCGATGATTGCAAAATCTCGCGTTTGGGGACGTGGAAACGTTCTGGCAATATGATGCCGCGTTTTTCGCCCCCCGATTTATGTAACATGGCTTGCCAATCGGCAAAGTAATCATTTGTTAAATCATCGATAAAGTTCTGGGTTGTGATTTCATGGCGCAGGGCACGGCCGCGTGTTGGGTTGTATGAACCGCCTTCGTTTGCCAAACCTAGTTGGCCAGCCGTGTAATGTATTTGGCCCCATTCAAACATCATTCCCACAAGCGGTGTGTTATCCGCAAAATCCGCGGGGTTCAATACCCCACGAATATCGGTCAGGATGGTTTCGCCCGATGTGTCAGTTATCTCTGTTGTAATGTGGCCTTGGGTATCGGAATAGTAACTGGTCGTCGCGGCACCCTTGGCGTCCATTAATTGGCGCGTGCGTTTTGCAAATCGGCCGCAACATCCTTTGGTGTAAACCTCGGACGCGGTTCGGTTTAATTCCAATTCAACCCCGCGGTGAAATTCGGCCAAATCCAAAATATTTGTCAGTGTCTGAAAATTGTCCATATATTATTGTAATATTTATTAGGGAAAAATGCAATAGTCGGCGCGATTATGCGGGCTCGGGGGCTTTTTGTCTTTGGCCGTATGTGTATGGCGGCAGTTGGGTTCGCATTTCATGTATGTCACGTTTTGGGGTGTGGAATTTTTCGGGCAGGACGATATTGCGTTTCTCGCCTTTTGTTTCGTGTAACATGGCCTGCCATTCGGGAAAATAATCGATTACCAGGTCGTCAATGAAATTCTGGACTTCCATTTCGTACTCGGATACAAAATCCTGTTCCTCGTTGGTCAGGGTGATGTTGCGGGCCATGTATGTATTGGCGGTATAGTTGATGTGGCCGTATTCAAACATCTCGGGCGAAAGGTCTTTTGTGTCGGGATATTTCGCGGGAATGATAACACCCGTCGAATCAAGGAGGAGGGCAGAGTTCAACTGGGCCTCGCGTGCCTTTACGTATATGTGGTCTTGGCGGAACGAATACATGCGTTGTACGCAACGGTCGGCCGCCGCGCGTTCGGCGAATTTGCCGCAACAACCTTGGTCATATACCATGCGGGCATCACGGCCCAGATGCTCGGCTTCGACCCCGCGATGAAATTCCCCCAAATCCAAAATGCGCCGAATTGACGGGTCGCGCAATAACACATTACGGTCAATGTCAGGGCGGTGCAGTGCCAAGGACGAATTAACGGTATAGAGTTTGTCCAGATATGATTGCATTACCTATTATAGTTCGCATCTATGGCACAAGTCAATACCGTATGCATTTTCTGTTTGCGTGTTTTGCCATTTCGCGTTATGCTTTTAACATGGAACATTATCTGAATCCCGTGTGTAAAATTTTGGTTGTCGGTGTTGGCGGAGGCGGAAACAATGCGTTAAATCGCATGGTAGAGGCGGGCGTCCAAGGTTGCGAATTCATCGCAATCAACACGGACAAACAGGTTTTGAAATTGTCAAAGGCGGAAAAAACCTTGGTAATAGGGGACAAGTTAACCCGTGGTCTGGGCGCGGGCAGTAATCCCGAAATAGGCCAGCGCGCCGCAGAAGAAAGCCGCGAGGAAATCGAGGGATTGTTAAAAGGTGCCGATTTGGTGTTCCTGACCGCCGGTATGGGTGGCGGAACGGGCACGGGTGCCGCACCGGTTATCGCGTCTATTGCGCGGCAAATGGGAATTTTGACGGTTGCGGTTGTTACAAAACCGTTTGATTTCGAGGGGGCGCACAGGGTCCTGAACGCCGATATTGGTATCAATAATTTGGCGAAATTTGTCGACACGACCATCGTTGTCCCTAACCAAAGACTTATCGAGGCCGTGCGCGAAAAAACAAGTATGCTAGAGGCCTTTGCAATCGCGGACGAGGTTCTGCGTCAGGGGATAGAGGGACTTACCGACCTTATCATTACCCCAATGTACATAAATTTGGACTTTGCAGATATCGAGAGCGTCATGCGCAACAGTGGCATTGCCCACATGGGTGTTGGCCGTGCAAAGGGCGAGGGCAGGTTACTACAGGCCATTCGCCAGGCGGTTGCATCGCCGATGTTGGAAACGTCCATCACGGGCGCGACCAAAATTATCATGTCTATCAAGGGCGGTATGGATTTGGACATTCACGAGGTTTCAAATTGCGGAAACCTGGTGCGCCAGGTCGTTGACCCGGGTTGTAACATCATCTTTGGTGCCCACATAGACAAGAGTTTCAATGACGAGGTTCAGGTAATAATAATTGCAACGGGTTTCCCAAGGACCAGTCGCGAGCCAAGCCGCAACGAGGCATTCAACCAAAAGCAACAGGCATTTACCGAGCAATTGCAACAAAGCCCAGAGCAACCAGCAACACCACACGCACCAGAGGCCGCCCAGCCACAGGCACAGAGTCCCGCCGACAGGATAAGCGACGCACATATCCCGGCATATTTGCGCAAAATGCGAGGCGAGCCAAAATAGTTTCAAACAGTCATGGGGGTGACGCATGAAGAAAAAAAGAGTAATTACACATCACGCATTGGTGGCCTTTGGGATTACGACCATTGCCGTGGGTATCGTCCTGATGTTCTTGTTTACCCGAATCGAGGTCTTTGCAAACGACCCATTGATTGAAATTACTTGGATGGCGTTTTTGTCGTTCGCGCTGATTGGTCATGGGATGGCGTGTTTGTTTATCGCCATAATGTATTCAAAAGAAATGCGCCAAGGATACCGTTCAACAAAGTTCGTGGGCCAGGATGATTTGGGCGAATTGGCCCGTGAAATTGCCGACGAACGCGAGGTAATCGCAAAGTTAGAAGAAAAGGTTGAATGCACAAAGTCCGAGTCCAAGAAGTTCAAATTGGAAAAAGAATTAAAGTGCGAACGCGAGAAACTGGCCGACCTGCACAAGGAGTATACGCGCAAGCGAACACGGTATCCGTCAAAGCGGGCATAGCGAAATATGTTGACAGTACGCGTCGGTTTTGTTACACTTGTCCGTACTATATATTAAAGGAAATAACATGACCAACCAAAAAACTTTTATGGCGAATGCCGGCAACATCACCCGCGAATGGGTTTTGGTCGACGCAACAAATATGCCTATCGGACGATTGGCCAGCCAAGTCGCATTTATCCTGCGCGGCAAGCACAAGCCAACATTCACACCGCACGCCGATTGTGGTGATTTTGTTGTTGTTATCAACACCGACAAAGCCGTATTGACGGGAAAGAAAATGACCGACAAATATTATTTCAGCCACAGTGGTTATGTCGGCGGCGACAAACACATCCAGGCAAAAACAATGATGGCAAAAAACAGTGACCGTGCGATTGAACGCGCGATAAAAGGCATGTTGCCAAAAAACACATTGGGCCGTCAAATGTTCCGCAAGTTAAAAGTATACAAAGGCAACGAGCACCCACACGCGGCACAACAACCGCGGGCAATTGAATTGCGTGGAAAGCGCGAAGAGGCGTAAGGAGAGGAAATGAGCGAAGAAGTCAAAAAAGAAGAAGCAGCAAAGGCATCAAAGCCGGCCGCGAAAATCAAAACAAACGGAACACGGGGCACAGGCCGCCGTAAAAAGTCTATTGCGCGCGTGCGTTTGGTTGCGGGCAAGGGCGAAATTACCGTTAACGGCAAGCCATTAAAAGAATATTTCCCCGACGGTTTCTTGCAAATCGTTGTTAACCAACCATTGGTATTGACCGAGGTCAAGGACTATGATGTTATTGTCAACGTTCACGGCGGCGGATTAACGGGCCAGGCGGGTGCAATCCGTCACGGCATCGCGCGCGCCCTTCTTATCGAGGTTCCAACAACCCGCGCCGAATTGAAAAAGGCAGGGTACCTGACACGTGACCCACGAATGAAGGAACGTAAAAAATACGGTCTTAAGAAAGCACGTAGGGCACCACAATTCAGCAAGCGTTAATTTGGCACCAGATAAACTTCACCATACTTTGTCAAACAAAAAATTGGACTCGGTTACGTATTTCATATACGCGCCCTCGTCCAATTTTTCGTTTTCCGCGTCTGGCTCGTTTCTGTGGCGCCAAATTTCTCATGCAAATTTCTTGGTGAATTAGTAGATATAGTTTTATAATGGACTATGGATTTCGTAATTCAGATGGATTCGGCGCGCACGTTGGTTTACATGCGCGATGTGGGCCTGGTTTTTAATGAACCGACATGTGTCGCCACCGTGATTGACAAACGCGGCCGCATGGTCGTCCAAAGTATCGGCAACCGCGCGCGCAAATCGACAATGAACGTGACCTGGCCAATATCGGACGGGGTGGTTTCGCATGAAGAGGAACTGCCGCTTTTCCTGCGCGAGGTTTTATCACGGTTAAGCATCACATCTAAAAAACCATCAGGTATATTTTTAATCCCAAGCAGTCTGTCGGCGGCCGAGATATCGGCATACAAAACAGCCGTATATGCGTCGGGGATTTATAACGCCGTATTTATTCCTGGGGTAATTACCCAGGGCCTGGCGAACGAGGTATTTGTCACACAACAAATCTTGGGCGCGGGGCCGGCATGTTCCGTTATCTTGGGGCATGATAAAATCGATATATGTATAATTGAAAACCACCAAATCACCGACGGCGGCACGGTGGACATGGGGGTGTCCCATATGGTCACGCGCACGGTTGTTCACATGCGACACATTCACGGGATAGATTTGTCACGGGAAGAGGCCGCGGACGCCCTGCACGAAACGCGTACACTGTTCACGGGTGACCAAACAACAACGCGTGCCATGGGACGCGACCCGCAATCGGGCACAGACCGCGAAATCGCCTTTACGGGAATTATTGCCGCCGAGATTTTAACCCCAATATATCAAAAAATCGCACGCGCAATAAAAAAGGTCATTAACGGCCGCCCAATTCCAATCATAATCGGTGGTATGGCATCCGACACCCCTGGGCTGGGACCATTTTTATCACGCGAATTTGGCCACCCAATCACGATTGCACCAAAGAGTGTTCTGTCACCCATTACGGGGGCCGCGACGTTACTCTCGGATTCGACCCTGTTGCAAAAAATCGTCGAGCTGTGCTAGGCATGTTTTTTCCGTAATCCATTGTTCCAATGTGTTTTCATAAAACGATTGATGTCCGCGGTCGGTGACAACAAATTTTGTGTGCCTGTGCGGATGGACACGTTTATATATATCCAAAAGTGTCATTTCGCCCGAAACCGCGACCTCCCACACGGCCCCCGGTCGTTTTTTTCTGAATAATGACGTGAATTTTATGCTGGATTCTGTGTGAGCACACGTCAGCAGCATCACCGAAACAATAACCAAAGGAAAATTGACCAAAACAACACCAATTACCAAGAGCACCGCAAAAAACGCGGTAGACATCCACAACATCGGCCGCACGGATTTGGGGCCTAATAATGTCGTGATAATCTTGCCACCGTCCAATGGGTAAATGGGCAAGAGGTTCAAAATCGCGGGCACGGCCATGGCGGTTATCATGACCTCCCACAACATGAATGCGGCGGGGGCCAACCATAACATCCCCGATATCAATAACCCCACAACCGCATTGCCCAACGACCCCGCCAACAATATCATCACGCGGTCACGGGGGGGCAGGAAATCCGCATCAATCGTAACCGCGGCACCAAAGGGCAGGATACGCATCCCGCCCGCCCGTATTCCGTACGCGCGGGCCGCGATGATGTGCGATACCTCGTGTACTATTACGGCGAACAATAACGCCGCGGCAAACGGCCAAAACCCGCCGACAATTGCAAATGCCATAAACACAAAAAAAAGAGGGTGAATGTTCACCCCCTATGTATATGTCTTATGTGTTCAACTCACTCGATTTGAATACACCGCTTAATGCCGCGCTGACCAATCCCAATCCAATAGGGATAAAGAACCAAACGGAAATTGTGCGCATACCCCATGTGGTTGGCGCGACCGCGTTCATCGTCTCCATCACGTCAACAACCCACCAAATGTATGCGGCCGACAGAACCAATGCCGAGAAGAAAAACCACATCGCGTTACGGTAAAGACGCTCGGAACGATTTAACATTCCAATGTTGCGCAAAAACACCAATGCCAGGGTAACCAATGTAACGATGTTCAACAACACAAACACAATCAACGCGTAAACCAAAACGTTCTCGGAATTCCAACCCCATTCATGGTCGGCGATATTGCGGAAAAATTCAATAATCATATTCCAACCATTACCGCCCGTGGCTACCGCCGCGGCACCCGATTCATTGGTCAGGTTAATCGCCCAGAAATTTTCGACAAAAAGCACAACCAATGTCGAGAACCCAATCGCGGCCACCAAAATAATCCAAAACAAAAGACGTCTCATGTGTATAACTCCCTTTATATAAAAGATTATAGGCAAGTTGGGAAAATAGCAACAGAAATTTGGTCATTATATTGCTTACATGTTATGTGAAACCTGTATTTGACCTTAAACATGCATACAGATATAATAATGTCTAGGAGTCTGAAATGCTAAAACTTGACAAAATACGCAAAGTCTATCCCGCGGGGGATGGGGACGTAGAGGCCCTAAAGGGTATCTCTATCGAATTTCGCGAGAACGAATTTGTGTCCGTGCTGGGGCCTTCGGGGTGCGGCAAGACAACGCTTTTGAACATCATCGGCGGTTTGGACAGGTACACCAGCGGGGATTTGAACATCGACGGTATATCAACCCGCGAATACCGCGACCGCGATTGGGATGCGTATCGCAACCACACGATTGGCTTTGTGTTCCAAAGTTACAACCTGATTGGCCATCAATCGGTTTTGGATAACGTCGCGGTTGCCCTGACTCTGTCGGGTGTGGGCAAGGCCGAACGCCGTCGCCGCGCGTTGGAGGCATTGGATGCGGTAGGAATAAAGGACCAGGCAAAAAAGAAACCAAATCAATTAAGCGGTGGCCAAATGCAACGCGTTGCAATCGCACGGGCATTGGTAAACGACCCCAGTGTGATTTTGGCGGACGAACCAACGGGTGCCCTGGACACAGGGACAAGTGAACAGATAATGAAAATCCTGGCCGAGGTTGCGCGTGACCGCCTGGTCATCATGGTTACACACAACCCCGAATTGGCACGGGAATACAGCACCCGCATCATCAAATTAAAAGACGGGGAAGTATTAGACGATTCAAATCCAATAGAGGAAGTCAAACAGAACGAGAGCATAGTCGACGTCCAAGAAGAATTGGCCAAACGCAGCATGGGCCGAACGTCCATGTCATGGCGCACGGCGTTGAAACTTTCGTTCAAAAACTTGCTGACCAAAAAGACACGAACCCTGTTGACCGCGATTGCGGGTTCCATCGGTATTATCGGCGTCGCGTTGATTATTTCGATTACGAATGGAATGAACCTGTACATCGACCGTATGCAACGGGACATGTTCGCCAGCATGCCCATGGTAATCACCCAAATATCCGAGGTTCCCAACGACGAAATGATACGCGAGAGCCAACCGGGGTTTGTGTATCCGTGGCAATCGGGAACGATACGTCACCAAAACTTGCTGACTAATCGGTTCCTTGAATTTGTCGATGAAAACGTCGCGCCCCTGACCCTGGGCGAAAATACGGCCTTGCACGTTTATGAAACGCGCATGAACATATGGCACATGGGCACGGACGACAACATCCGAATGTTGGGCGTGCCAAACAACACCAACGCAGGCGGTGCGGGTGCGGGCAATGTACACACACCGTACAACCGCGCACCAATAACGCCCTTTGAATTGCCGCATGAATACCTGATGGAAAACCTGATGGAAACGGTCGCGACGGTAGACGATTTCCCCGAGATACTGGCATCTATCCCAACGGGCGCAATCCCCCTAACGGTGGTAATGAACCAAAACAGGCGGATAAGCCAAGACCTCCTCCTGCTCTTGACGGGGCAACATACCGAAGCCGTGCGATACACGGACATCTTGGGCCAATCGTTTAGGTTGGTCTACAACAACGTCGCGTATCGAACGAATGATGCGGATAACTTTGATTTTTATTACGACCAATATAACCTGAACCGAATTTGGAATGACGGGGCAAACACCACACCAATGTACATCGCACGGATTGTCCGCCAAACACCAAACAGCCCCAACCCAATCGGAATGGGCCTGGGTTTCCCCCAGGGATTACGCCAAGAGGTCGCCCACGACGCACGCACGATGCAATTCCACGCGGGTTTGGCAACGCGGTTGTTGACCTTGGCCCTGGCCCAGGGCATTACCGGTCCCATCCAAATGCCCGATTTGGAAAACGGTGACGACACAAACATAATTGTATTCGACCACGCGCCGATGATAAACCTGACCCGACGAATCACAAACATCAATCCCGATAATATCGCAGGGGATTCGGCGGCCCAGGTCATGATTGCGCAAATAATGCAACTGCTCTCGTCCACCCGCCAATTCGGTTTGGACATAACGCCAATGTTCGGAATGGACGACGTGAACGGCCTTGTCATCGCCGTGCAAATCCACCCGGCAACATTCCGCATGCAACAGGAAATTGCAAACATCCTGGAACAATGGAACGAGGAAAACCCGGACAACGTCGTCCGCTTTACAAATCATTTTGGCGTGATGGTCGACAACCTGCGTGAATTGACGGCCCTGATTGGAATGGTGTTGATTGGGATAGTGGGGATAAGCTTGATTGTCTCGACCCTGATGATAGGCATAATAACATACGTCAGCGTCATCGAGAGGACAAAGGAAATCGGCGTCCTGCGCAGTATAGGTGCCCGTAAAAAAGACATCCGCCGCGTGTTCGGGGCGGAAACGGCTATCATAGGATTTGTGGCGGGTTCCATAGGTGTGTTCATGGCGTTCATATTATCGTTCCCCGTATCCGCAATCGGAAACCGAATGGCGGGCGTTCCAAACATCGCGACAATGCCATGGTGGGGTGCCGTTGGCCTGGTCTTGCTGTCCTGTGCCCTCACATTAACCGCGGGTTTCTTTCCATCCCGTATTGCCGCAAAACGCGACCCCGTCGTCGCCCTGCGCTCGGAATAGTTAAACTACTTCATCCTATTGCTTCGCAATACCGTTGCAATCTTTTTGGCGCGCATCTTATCACGGGTCAGGATATCCGACGAACGCTCGTTCTGTGTTATCAATGTCGCGGGCTTTGTAACAAAAAACAGGTCATCCAACGCACGCGGCTTGAACCGCAAGATTGACAAACAATCGCCCAACTTTAACCATGCCAATAAATCCATGGCCTCGTCACTGCTTATCTTGTGCGCGTGGGTCAAAATCCCAAAGGCACGGTAAACACGGTCGATGATTGTGTCGGGGGCGGATGTGAACCATTCGGCTTGGGCCGCTACCTCGCGTTTGGCCAACATCTGGGCCGCGTCATTGACCTTTTTCAAAATCTGGGCCTCGGTCAGGTGCATTGTCGCCTGGTTCGATATTTGGTACATGTGGCCGCTTGACTTACTGCCCTCGCCGTACACACCGCGCACGGTGATTTTGTGGGCGGCCAATTCGCGGACGATGGATGCCATGGCACCGCTGATGGACAGGGCGGGTAAGAACATCATAACCGACGCGCGCATAGCCGTACCCAGGTTAGTGGGGCAGGAGGTCAGATATCCCAACTCGGGGTCGCGTGCAATCGGATGCTCGCGCGATATCGCATCGGAAATTTGTTTGGCGGTGGCGTGCGCGGATTGTAAATCCAATCCGACATTGATGACTTGGATACGGATGTGGTCTTCCTCGCCTAACATAATACAAACCTGACTGCGGTCGTCCTCGGTCATTGGTTTGGTTTTATTAACAATCATGCCGTTGGTTTCGTTCTCTAACAATTCACGGCTGATTAAATGCTGTTCATACAACGCCTGGGCTTCCTCGTGCTTGGTGTGTGCGATGTACACCCAACCGAATGTTCCGGGGAATGCGCGTTTGATTGTATTGGCGACCTCCTCGAATGCCGAGGGATTTTTTGTTTTGAAAGGCAATCGCTCAATATTACGCGCCAATCGTACGCGGGTGGATACGAACAATCCGTCGCTGTTTATCATGTTGCGTTTACTCATGGCCGCCTCCGTGGATGTCCTCGATTACGGGGGCCAATTGGTCGGCAAATGTTTGGTAACATTCGGAACATCCCAATTTTCCCGTCCGCCGCACATCGCCGAAATCCTTGCCGCAATTTCGACACACGACCTTGCCCAATTGCATTACTGACCGCTCGGACGGGGCAAAGGTAGTTGTTTGTTGTATGGAAAAGAACCCAGGCCCCGTGGTCATGGTAACGAATGATTTTTTGTTGCCGCCGCTGCATTGACTGCATACAAATGCCATGCGCCCCAATGATGGGAACAACTTCTGGTGCGTGGCCCTGTTCTTTTTGCAAATTTCACATAACATATTAAAAATTATATCACATAAATTGCCAGTAACTATCTTGCATAAAAATTTTCCTATGTTACGTTAGGGTGCAAAGGCATCGGCTGCCTAGGCAAGCTCTTTCCTTCGTCTGCGGATAAATCAGATGTGTTTCATCCGCCAGATATGGGGGAGTCCTCGACGTACAGAAAGACTTGCCTGGCGCGCTTCGCCCTCATCCATGTTTTTGGATGAATGAAATTTGAAAATTAAATACTCCTCCCTTGCCGCTGACACTCTATACCCAATTGGAGAAACCCCCCCCAACGGAAAACACAAAAGTAAAAACCCCCCCCAAGCTTCGCTTCGGGCCAATTAGATGTGATGTGCTTGCTTGTTTTAATTTTAGGCTATAAAATGGTTCCATGAGCATTAACATCACACCAAACGTACACAAGATAATCCAGGTCGCGCACGACAGCGCGCGGTCGGCGGGGGCCACAACCATGCCTGTGCATGTGCTGTATGGCTGTACCGTTGTGCCATGTATGGCAACACGAATACTGGCCGAGGTTGGCGTCACCGCCAAACACATGGAACGCGTGACAATCGCACCCGCCCCAGACATGAGTGTCAAACAATTGCTGGAGGCATCCGCAAAGGCAACCCAAACAATGGGCCAACCCGCGATTGTGTCCGAGGCATTGCTACTTGTCCTGGCCCGTGATTGTATTCAAACACGCGAGGTATTGGACAGTATCGCTCCCGACGCCGCAAAGAAAATTGTCGCGATGCTGTCGGGGGAAAAACTCTCGCCGACCGCACCAAAGGCGGCGGCGGGTCCCGAATCCACATTACCCGAAGACATTTTGCGTATGGGTGCCGACCTGACACTAAAGGCACGTGCGGGCAAGATTGACAACATCATCGGACGTGACGAGGAAACGCAACGGGTCATTGAAATCCTGTCGCGAAAAACCAAAAACAACCCGTGTTTAATTGGCGAGGCGGGCGTAGGGAAAAGCGCGATTGTCGAGGGACTGGCCCTGCGCATCATCAACGGTTCCGTGCCAAAACAATTGGCAAACAAAACAATCTTCAGTTTGGATATCGGTTCATTAATGGCGGGAACCAAATACAGGGGAGAGCTAGAGGGACGGTTGGAAAAGCTGTTGAAGTTGATAGAGGAGCGCGGCGACATAATCCTGTTCATCGATGAAATCCACACCATCACCACGGCAACGGGAAAAGAGGGCGAGGTTGGTATTGCGGAAATCCTGAAACCGAAATTGGCCCGCGGCGAGATGCAAACCATCGGTGCCACAACGACCGAGGAATACCGCAAATTCATCGAAAAGGACGCGGCATTGGAACGGCGGTTCGCACCAATCATTGTCAACCCACCGACACCAGGGCAGGCAATCGAAATCCTCCAAGGCCTGCGCGAATCGTTTGAAACATTCCACGGCGTGGAAATCGGCGGCGATTCAATCGTTGCCGCCGTGACAATGTCGGAACGATACATGCCCGACCGCAATTTACCCGACAAGGCAATCGACATGTTGGACGAGGCATGTGCCAAACGCAAAATTGGGGCCACGGGCGACAAGCCAATAATCACCGCCGAGGACATCGCAATCGTCATATCAAAGGCAACGGGCGTTCCCGTAACCAAAATGACGGCACACGAAAAAGAGCAACTGGCAAACTTGGAAACCGATTTGAAAAAACACATCATCGGCCAAGACCGCGCGATAGACGCAATTGCAAAGGCCGTGCGACGTTCACGCAGTGGCGTGGGCGATGCAAACCGCCCCGTGGGTTCGTTTATGTTCCTGGGCCGTACCGGAACGGGCAAGACCGAGACGTGCAAGGTATTGGCCCAAAAATTGTTCATCAATGAAAAGTGCCTGATAAAACTGGACATGAGCGAGTTCAGCGAAGCCCACAGCGTTTCAAAACTCATCGGCAGTCCGCCGGGGTACGTGGGATACGATGATGCATCGGCCCTGTGCGAACGCGTGCGGCGCAATCCGTATTGCTTGGTACTGTTCGATGAAATTGAAAAGGCACACCCCGAGGTTTACAACGTGTTGTTACAAATCCTGGACGAAGGTCGCTTGACGGATAACAAAGGCAAGACGACGTCGTTCAAAAACGCACTAATCGTTATGACCAGTAATGTTGGCGTGGAAAACCTGACAAAAACAAAAAAGATAGGATTCCAATCCGAAGAACAAGCGAACGAGGAAGAGGCCGCGATGATGGCGGGCCTGCGCAAGCGGTTCAAACCAGAATTTATCAATCGCATAGATAATATAGTTGTTTTCAATAGTCTTTCAAAAGAGGATGTTACAAAAATTGCGCATAACTATATCGAAAAACTGGCCAAAAAATTGTCGGGAATGGGTATTGAAATCACCGTGTCGTCATCCGCGGTCGCACACATAGTGGAGCAGGGATACACCCCAGAATACGGGGCGCGACCATTACGGCGTTTAATCCAAACCGAGATAGAGGACAAGGTCGCCGAACAAATCCTGACGGGCGACATCAAAAAGGTCACGGTCGGGTTCAGTTCAGATAAACTGACTTATAAGTTTTCATAACATGATGAATATCAAACTTTCATTTACACACATGGGCACGCCTTTTGACTTTGACATAGTGTTAGAGGCGGGTGTTCCATATCGGTTGGAAATCGGCGAGGCGATGCTTTGCACCCGTGTATTTGAATGTTTGGTTGGGTTGGACAAAAATTGCGTGTATGAACATGGGTTTGATGTATCTCGTTCGCCGTCGAATAACGTGTTGGCGTTGGGTGACAAAACCATGTTCATACGCGGAGATGCGTACAGAAACGTGTACAAAGCCCTGCGAACACGGTTTAAGAGGAAAGTGGCAAAACAACACGCAGGGCGAATTATTGCCGAATACAACCCGCAAACGCCTCTGGAGGTTGCGTTGGCGCGTGCATCAATGCGGGATGTGAAATTGGTCGTTGTGAATAGGGTTTCGGGGTATATAGGAGAAGATGATGTTATAGCCTTTACAAAATTTAACGAGGCCTATATAATTGAGGTAATATGAACAACACCCCCGAACAAACGAAACCAATCTTTTCCAAATGCGTATTAAACCCCGCGCAAAAATATTGCCGCATGCACGAGTTTTTCAGTCGCATCCCGCGTGAAGCATTCAACATGTCATTCGGCAACATTAACGACGATGGTGTGCGAAAGGTTCTGGCTGATATGGATATGCGCCATACGATTCAGATGTATTTTCATTGCGACCTGAACATTAACAAGGCATCCAAAGAACTGTTCATGCATCGCAACACCCTGATTTATCGTTTGGACAAAATCCATCGGTTGACGAATTTGGATTTGAAAAAATTCTGTGACGCGTTTATTTTCCACGTATTGATGTTCAAGGCAAATGTTTAATCAATACGCCGATATTCGTTCAGGTTTATTATCTTTTCGGCGGGGGCGGGTGGCTTGTCCTGCTTTTTTGTAAGCAAAGGCCCAACAAGGGGCAGGATAGTTGCAACGTCCATACCGCCGATGGATTTGCCCTTTAGCAATGGGGCCAACATAGAGAGCATATCCCCCTCGCCCGACAGGAGGGGAAGAACAGAGGGCAGGATAGACATAATGTCAAATGGCGGCTCTTTGGCCTCTGGCTCGCGCGGTGGGGGCGGTGATGATGGTTGTTCGGGTTTTATGGGTGGCCGCGAAGATGAGACAGGGGCCGCGCGCTCAATATTAAAGTTTGCCAAGGGGAGGTCATCGGGACTGGCCCAACCATCAAGATTCTTCATGTCAAATTTATATGCCCATGGATTCTATAATGTCCGACAAACGCTTTTTTTGTGTTGCATCCAGGAACGGTTTAATCCTCTCGATGGTTTCTTTCATTTGGGCATGATTGCCTTTTTCTTTTTGCAATCCGATTTGTTTTGCCAATTCAATCATCAATTGGTCGTTTGACAGTTTTGAATATTCGCCGATTGCCTTTTTGACATCGGCCTCGGTCGCACTTTGTTTTTCATTTTTTGTGTTTAATACGTTTGGGTCGCGCCAACCGTGGTATGGGTCGGCCTTTTCACTCTCGGTTGCGGAAAAACTCTTTAAGTCCATGTTGACATATATGCTAGACTAAAGGCATGAGTGACACACGTATCAAAGAAATCTTTTCGCATTTCGAGGCCCTGTTTGGCCCCGCGCCACGGTGCGAGTTAAATTACACATCCGACATTGAATTGTTGGTTGCAATTATCCTGTCGGCGCAATGCACGGACAAACGGGTCAACATGGTGACCCCGATATTGTTTGCGAAATACAAATCGGTGGAGGATTTTGCAAACGCCGACCAAGCGGAATTGGAACAAATAATTTATTCGACGGGATTTTACCGTAACAAGGCCAAAAACATCATCGCGTTGTGCAAGATTCTTGTTGCCCGTGGCGGGATTCCAACGGACATTGACGAGCTTGCCAATTTACCGGGCATAGGGCGCAAAACGGGCAACGTCTTCTTGGCCGAATTTCACGGAATACCCGCAATAGGCGTAGATACGCACGTGATTCGATTATCCAACCGATTGGGGTTTACCACATCGCAAAACCCCGTTGTTGTGGAACGCGATTTGGCGAAAATATGGCCGCGCGAAAATTGGGGGCGGTATCATCTGTACATGGTATTGTTCGGACGATACAGATGCAAATCAATGAATCCAGATTGCGCAAACTGTGGTATCATAAAGTTATGTTCTTGGACAAAGTTACGATAACGGTAAAGGCAGGGAATGGTGGCGGCGGTCACATAAGTTTTTTCCGCGACAAATTGTCGGCATCTGGCCCGCCCGATGGCGGTGATGGCGGCCGCGGCGGCGACATAATATTTGTGGGCACAACGCGCGAGGATAACTTGGTGAACTTTCGTTATACGAAAAAGTTCAGGGCAGAGGACGGTGAACCAGGCGGCACCCGCAATAAATTCGGCAAAAGTGGCCAACACATGCGGATAACCGTGCCCTTGGGGACACGTATATACACCGCCGACACGCGTGAGTTAATCGCGGACATAACCGAACCCGACCAGGAATTCGTGGCCCTGCGTGGTGGTGCGGGCGGACGGGGTAATAAATTCTTTGCAACCGCACGAAAACGAACCCCGAATTTTTCCCAAATGGGTGTCGAGACCAAGGAACACATGGTGCGGTTGGAACTAAACACCATCGCCGATATTGGTTTGGTTGGGTTTCCGAATGTGGGGAAATCGACACTCCTATCCGCTTTGACACGCGCCAATCCAAAGATTGCGAATTATCATTTTACGACCCTGCACCCAAATATCGGGGTTGCGCAAATGCACGACCAAAACATAGTAATCGCCGACGTCCCAGGGTTGATAGAGGGCGCGTCCGAGGGAACGGGTCTGGGCCATGACTTTTTGAAACATCTGCGCCGAACACGCCTGTTGGTGCATGTATTAGACATCAGCCAACAAGAGGGCAGAGGGGCCATAGAAGATTTCGATACAATAAATCGGGAATTGCGCGAGTATGATATGAAACTGGCGGGCAAGCCCCAGATTGTCGTATTAAACAAAATTGATGTTGCCGATGCGGACGTGGTAAAGAAAACCGAGGCAAAGTTAAAAAAACGTGGCTTTGCGGTATTCAAAATATCGGCCGCCATAAATGACGGAACGAATGAATTGTTGACCCATGCCGCGATTGTATTGCGGGATATTCCACGGTCGGCACCTGCCGTACCAACGGCGGTATTAGAGGCGGCCGTAGACAAAAACGCGTTCGAGGTCGGTATCTTCGAGGGCGAGTATTACGTCACCGGGCCGTTGATTGATAACCTGATACGCGGGGTGGTGCTGTCCGATTCTGAATCTAACGCGTATTTCCAACGTCGATTAATCCAGAGCGGTATCATCGATGCATTAAAGGCCGCGGGCATGGGCAACGGTGACACGGTTCATATCGCGGAAATTGAATTTGAATGGAATGACTGACCTAAATATCTTTTTACAGATTCGACAAATTGTGCGATGATATTGTATGGGACTTATGAATTTTATTGCAAAGGGTGTCAAGACCGAAAAGAAAAAAAAGCCTGTGCCGATTTCTTATGATGTTGACCCCGCACCGCAACCAACTTTGGAACCTCCCGCGGACTTGACTCCCGCGGCCCCTGTTGCACCCGTATACATGGAAACACCCGCGCCTGCACCGCAACCGTCGTCATATGCAAATGCAAATTCAATGTTGTTCGAGCAACCAAGTTTAAGCAGCACAGGTCAATTCAACGACGCCTTAAGCGGTCCAACATTGGGCAGCCGCAATATCCTGGTCGTCGTTCCAAACACAAACCAAGACATCCGCCACATCGTCGATAACCTGCAAAATGCCGAGGCATGTGTGGTGAACCTGGAAACAATTCCATTTGCCGATGCACAACGTCGACTGGATTTCCTTTCGGGTGTTATATGCGCCATCGGCGGAACCATTCGGCCTTTGGACCAAAATAAATATATCCTGACACCCCAGGGGTTGGGGGTCAAGGGGTAGTTTACATATCAATACAAAAACCGCCACGATGGGTGGTTTTTTTCTTGTGCGGTTCTTTTATGCTCTCCCTATACGTATTGATGGGGTGGGCATGGAGATTTGGATAGAGCAAGCCATAATCGATAACATGGTGGTTAACGCCATGCTTTTGTATTTTGTGTTTCGCACGGTCAAACAACGCGTTCCGCGCCTGCGGGTGTTTTTTGCGTCCCTTGTGGGGACGGGGTTTGCGTTGGCATTGCCGCTTCTTACATTTACGAGTATTGCCGCGCTGGGTGTGCGTTTGTTTGTGGGGGCGTTGATGACATTCATTGTTCAAAATCGTGGGGTGAAACGGTGGTTGCTTTTTTACCTGATTTTCCTTGCATATACATTTGCATTCGGCGGGGCGGTGATTGGTGTTATGACCATGACGGGTCACACCTTTGAAACATTGACCCCGGGCATGATTATCGGTGTGGTTGTGGTGTTCGCGTTGGTTATGCGTGTCCTTGTAAAATTCTTGAATGTACGGCACAGCATTTCAAACCACCTGCGCGACATCGTAATTCACCACAGGGGGCACCGATACAAAATCACCAGCTACCTGGACACGGGCAACCGCCTGCGCGACCCTACAAGTGGCGCGCCAGTAGTCATCATCAGCCTATCCCTGTTCCTGAAAATGTTTCCCGATATCGCACCCGACAAGATACTGTTGAATCGATTAACGGACGAGGGCATAGAAGACGGCCGTTACATCGACCTGACGACCGTTGCGGGCGAAACCCGTATGTTCACGTTCCAACCGACGGCGTTGGAAATTCTGCGCGGGAAAACGCATGACTCGGTGCGGCTGGGCGTGTCTATGCGCGGGTTTCGGGACGCCGTGAAATACGATGCGTTATTGAACGCACAACTGGCGTAATTATAAAATGGGGGGCAAACATGAACGTATTAAAGAGGGCATTGAACCTGTACAAAAGCATCTCACGGGCCGAGTTATGGGAGGACAACTTTGTCCATTTCATCAACGGGACCGAGGCCCTGGCCCGACCCCTGGCAAAGGACAGGGAGGAGGAACTTCTAAAAGAACTGCACCTAGGCAAGCCAGAAACCAAGCAAAAGCTTATCGAGCATAACCTTCGCTTGGTGGTTTACATAGCCAAAAAGTTTGAAAACACGGGCCTGGACATCGAAGATTTAATATCGGTGGGTTCTATAGGTCTTATAAAGGCCGTCAATAGCTTTCAATACGAGCGGCAGATAAAATTGGCAACATACAGCAGCCGTTGTATCGAGAACGAAATCCTGATGCATCTGCGCAAGGTAATGAAAAACAGGGGAGAGGTTTCAATCGACGAACCAATAAAAACGGACAGCGACGGAACGGAAATTAACCTGGGTGATGTTGTGGCAATTCAACCGGATACAATCCCCGACGAAATCGACACGTCGGTCGAACGAAACCTGCTGTGGTTGGCGATAAATAAACTGGGTATCAGGGAACAGGAAATCATGCAACTGCGCTTCGGCTTGGGCGGGGGCGAGGAACGCACCCAAAAAGAAGTCGCCGAGATGCTGTCAATCTCCCAGTCATATATATCGCGGCTAGAGAAAAAAATCATTGCCCGATTAAGACGTGAATTAAAGAAAATCGACGGGTAATAATTATGGCATGAACCGATTTGCCATAACCGCCAATATGGTCGTGCGATGTTTCCTGGTTTTCATCATCGCGTTCTTGTGGGCATCGTATTTGTTCCGCGGATTATTTTTGACATTTGTTGTTGCCTTTTTGATAACCGCACTTTGTAACTTTTTATGGATGTTTTTTATAAACAGGCGTAAACAACAGCGCACACAAACACGGGCCGAGCGCGACCACATGATGGCGGTAATTTTACAATTACAGTTTTTAACACCCGATGAATGTGTCAAACTCTTTGACTCGGTACAGCGTGACGACATCGTGCTGTTCCCGTTTTTTCATCGTGACATAACGCGCCAAGACATTATCACGGCAATTCGTGCAACGCCGCACGGTAAAAAGACTGTGGTCATGGCTATGGACTTTCCGCCGCACCTGCGCGCCTTTTTTGAATCGTTGCAAATTGACCTGTGCATGCTGACGGCCGAGGACGCCTATAAATCCATCCTGAAACCCGCGGGGTCATTTCCACCCCTGACGGTCACACAAAAATCACGCGCGCGCATGACGGTACAAACCTTGCGCAATGTTGCCCTGACACGGCGAAAGGCGCGGGGTTATGTAATGATTGGCGTCATCATAATGCTGACATCTATCATCGTTCGGCCAACGCTGTTTTATGTGATATTCGGCACGGTGGTGTTCGGACTGGCTTTGGTGTCCTATCTTCGTCCTGTTTCCAAAAATGATATCTTCTGATACAATGCCGTATGGAATACTTTTGTTCAAACCCCGATGAATTGGCGGCACCTGCAAAATTGATTGCGGATGCCATTCGCAACTCTGGGCAAATGGTCGTCCTATTGGATGCGCCAATGGGGGCGGGCAAGACAACATTGACATCGCGGATAATTGGCGAATTGGACAAATCGATAAGCCCAACCAGTCCGACCTTCACAATCATCAATCAATATTCCGATAATATATATCATATTGACCTATATCGCGTAAACCCTGGCGAGGTCACGAATGTGGGCATCACCGACCTGTTTACGGATGGAAATATACTCTTTGTCGAATGGCCGTCCCAGGAATTCCTTGTGATGCTGGGCGTATTCTATGACGGCCCTGTTTTGAAAGTTGAAATCGCCCCCGATGAAAACGACATAAGACACATAACGGTGAAGGAGTGGCGGCGATGAAAATTTTAATGATAGACACGGTGTCACGCACAATGCGGGTATCGTTGGTGGTAAACGGGGCACAGGCCGCAACACGCGAGAGCGAAATGTCCCCAACGGACAAGCACGACAAACGGGTAGTGCCGCTTGTCAACGATGTCATGGGTGGACTGTCGTTTGATGAAATCGATGCCTATGCGCTAAATGTCGGGCCTGGGGGATTTACCGGGCCACGGGTTGGGGTTGCGGTGGTAAAGGCCTTTTCCATGGTACACCCAAAGCCAATTATAACTTTTGATGAATGGAATATCGAAAACATCAATAATAAATACAGAAACAAAGATTTCGTTGCGATAGAAAACCTGGAACCAATATATGGCGGTGATTACCACGTGACACCACCAAAGTTTATGAGGTAAAATATAAACATGAACAAAATTGTAATCGACATTTTGGGCGGCGACAATGCACCCAATGCACAGCTAGAGGGGGCAATCCTTGCCGCCGCGCGCAACACGGACTTGCACTTTATCCTAATCGGGGATGAATCCATAATCAAACCAAGGGTAGAGGAAGCGGGAATCATCCGCCGCTGTGAAATCATCCACACCACCGAAAACATTTCCTGTGACGAGGCACCTACCGTCGTCCGCACAAAAACAAACAGTTCGATTGCCCTGGGCATGGAGGCCCTGCGCAAACGTGACGACGCGGCCGCGTTCGTATCGTCTGGCTCGACGGGTGCGGTTTTGGCGGGTGCGGTTATGCGTGTCGGACGGATTCCTGGGGTTTCGCGGCCTGCACTCTGTCCGTTGTTACCTACCAAAAAACCTGGGGTCAAAACAATGGTCGTTGATGTGGGGGCGAACGTTGACTGCCGCCCTGAACATCTACTTCATTTTGCAATCATGGGTTCGGAATTTATGCGCGCACGTGGGGTTGAAAATCCGCGCGTGGCATTGGTCAATGTGGGGGTGGAAGACAAAAAAGGCAACGAACTGACCGCCGCGACATTTGAATTGTTAAAACAAACCGACCTGAACTTTGTCGGCAACATGGAATGCAAAGACGCCTTTTCGGGCGATTACGATGTCCTGATCTGTGACGGGTTTGTTGGGAATGTATTGCTGAAAACGGCCGAGGGTTCCATGAAAATGCTGATGACAATGATGCGGGAAAAAATGACCAGCAACTTTATAACCAAGATGGGCGCACTCCTGGTCAAGAAAAAACTAAAAGAACTAAAGGCCGAATTAAGTGACGAAGAGGTAGGGGGCAGTGTCTTTATCGGTGCCAAAAAACCGATTGTCAAGGCACATGGGTCAAGTAACGCAATCGCATTCTCAAACGCAATTTTGGTTGCGGCCCGCGCGGTTGAATTGGATATAAATACACGGATAGAGGCGGCAATAGCACGTAATTCGCTTGGTAATACTGGGGAATAGCGGTATCCTATACTACTGTGTTCAAGAAAATCGAGCTCTATGGTTTCAAAAGTTTCGCCGACAGACTGGAGGTCGATTTTTCATCTGGGGTAACATGTATCGTCGGTCCGAACGGTTGCGGTAAGAGTAACGTCAGCGACGCCATCCGCTGGGTCTTGGGCGAACAATCCTCGCGCGCCTTGCGGGGTACAAATATGCAAGACGTCATATTCAAAGGCACCGAAAACCGCAAACAACTGGGCTATTGCGAGGTGCATCTGTACTTTGATAACAGCTCTAAAATCTTCCCCGTGGATTACGAGGAAGTTGTTCTGGGGCGCAAGCTTTATCGAAGTGGCGAGAGTGAATACCTCCTTAACAAAACCCAAGTCCGCCTAAAAGACATAACAACAATCCTGCACGACAGCGGCATTGACCGCGACGGCCTAACGATTATAGGCCAGGGCCAGGTCACCGAAATAATGAACGCAAAGCCCGAATCCCGCCGAGGTATCTTCGAGGAAGCCGCGGGTATCGCAAAATTCAAATCACGCAAAACCGAGGCCGAGCGTAAACTTGAACGTGTCGCCGCCGAATTGGTTCGCGTCAACGATGTTATATCGGAAATAAATAGAACTCTGGGGCCATTGTTGAAACAGGCCGAGGCCGCACGGGAATTCGTCGCGATAAAGGAACGGTTAAAGGTTCTTGAAATCAACGCCTATATCCACAGCTACGATAACCAGGCCGAACAAAAACAAACCCTCCAAGAACGCCTTGACCGCGCCAGTTCGGACTTGGAAAACAAAAAGGCCCTTATTGAACAACTGGCAACCCTTTCACAATCCACCATGGACGAATTGGCGGGCATCGACCAACGGGCCGAGGTCGTTCGTCAAACAATCTTGGAACTCTCGGTGTCCACGCAAAAATCGTTGGGCGATGGCGAGAAAATATCATTTCTGGAACAACAACGCGCGGGTGTACTGGCCGAAATTGAATCCCTGCGCGAACGGCACGATTTCGAGGCCAAGAATCTCGAGGGGGCCCGGGCAGTTGTCGGGTCACTGCGGTCCGAGGGCGAGAGTCTGTCCGCCCAAATAAAAGAAATATCCGGCGCACATGCAAACGCCGAATCATTGGCACAAAAGCTAGAGGTCATGAAGGCCCGCCGTTCACAACTGATTGGTCGCCGCGAAACGGTTCTGCACATGGCACAGAGTGGCGAGGGCTTCAAATTCGCCGTCAAAAAATTGTTAGAGGAAAAACAACGCGGCAACCAAACGGTCGCGCAAAACATCATCGGCGTTGTTCAAAAACTCCTGACCGTGCCAACCGAATTGGAACTGGCTGTGGAGGTCGCCCTGGGCGCGGGTGCCCAAAACATAATTGTCCGCGATGAAAACAACGCGCGGAACATGATTGAATTGCTTTCAAAAAACAACTGGGGTCGTGCGACATTTATGCCGATTTCGGCGGTACGGCATCGTGGCCTGACGAACGAGGAACTTGCCTACACCCGCTACTCGGGGGTAGAGGGGGTTGCCGCCGACCTTATCAAATATCACGAATCAATCGCGCCTGTCATCAAATCCATGTTGGGCCGTGTAATCGTTGTCGACAATATCGGCACGGCGGTCGACATAGCAAGGCAGAGCCGCTATGCATTCAAAATCGTAACCTTGGACGGCGATGTAATCGAACCGCGTGGTTCAATTACTGGGGGTTCAAAATCGGCCCTCGGCGGGGTAATGTGGCACACAAACACATTGGCACAAATCGACCGTGAATTGAAACAAATTGACGAACAACTGGCGCGGGTCGGCAAATCAACCGATGAACGGGGCCTTGGTGCGCAATTAACACAATTGCGTGTTCGCCATGCGGGAATTGAATCGGAATTGGGCCACGTTGCGGCATCCATCGAACGGGGCACGGTTCTGACCCGTGAATTGGGCTATACGTTAAAACAAAAGGAAGCCCAACTGGAGTCAATCCGCAACACCCTGGACAACGCACGCGACGGCGGCGGGGTCGACATGTACGAACACAATATGGTTATGTTGGAACGGGCAAAGGTCACGCTCGCGGGCTTTGACACGCAAAAGGACGAAATGCGTGCACGTGTTGCCGATGCCGAAAAACAACGTAACGAAGCCATGGATGACGCCGCAAAACTGCACGAACTCTATTACAAAACCGCGGCCGCCTTGGAAAAGGTCGATGCCGACCTAAACGCGATGCAAGAACGCATATGGGAAGAATACGGCCTAAACTATGCATCATGTTATGAACTGAAACTGCCTGATTTTGACTACGCGTTCTCGTTACGCGAAATAACCGAACTGCGCCGCGACATCACGAAACTTGGTCCCGTCAACCTGCTGGCTATTGACCAATCGGTCACCGAAAAGGAACGGTTTGACGATTACACGACCCAGGTCGCGGATCTCGACTCTGCAAAGGCCGACCTTGAAAAGGTCATCAATGATTTGGAAGGCGAGATGGTCGGCCGTTTCCGCGACACATTCAACCAAATCAACGAAAATTTCGGCATCGTATTCCGCGAACTGTTCGGCGGCGGACGTGCGCGCTTGGAACTCTCGGACCCGCACAACATCCTGGAATCGGGCATCGAAATCATCGCCGAACCAACGGGCAAAAAACTGCAAAACATCTCGCTGCTCTCGGGCGGGGAAAAGGCCCTTACCGCAATCGCAATCCTTTTTGCAATACTGAAATTGAAACCAATGCCATTCTGTCTTCTTGATGAAATAGAGGCCGCCCTGGACGAGGCCAACGTCGGCCGTTTCGCCAGCTACCTGCAAAGATACAGCGACCGCCCAGACACAGACGGGGCACCACGGGCCCTCGACGCAAACGGCAACGGCACGCAATTCATCGTCATAACACACAGAAAACCCACAATGGAATTGGCAGACCACCTGTACGGTGTTACAATGGAAGAGCGCGGAGTTTCAAAACTCGTATCCGTCAAACTGGAGGCATATGCATAATGGGCATATTTGGATTTTTAAGAAAGAAAAAACCTGAAGATAAAGTCGAAGAAATCATCGAACAACCACAAGAACAAACAGAAGAACCAGGGGTGACCCCTGGACCCGATACAAGCCAAGTCGAAGAAGAAGCCGTTGTTCAAGAAGAAATAACCACCCCCGAACCTGAACCAACCCCTGACCCCGAACCAATCGTCCAGGATGCCGTCGAAGAAACCCCAGTAATCGAAGAACCCAAGCCACAACCAAAGGCCGAACCAAAACCCACCCCCGCAACTACCGAAAAAGCAAAAGAGCAAAAAGGTCTCTTTCGCAAATTCTTTGGTGGCTTGAAAAAAACGGCCTCGGCCATAGGAACGGGAATTGCTTCCATCTTTGTTGGTACCGAACTGGATGACGACTTTTACGAAGAACTAGAGGCACTTCTTCTATCCTCCGACATGGGGGTAGAGGCCACCCTTGAAATCGTGGAAGACATTCGCAAACACGCAAAACGCGAAGGCATCCGCACGACCGAAGAACTTAAATACGCATTGTGCAAATCCCTTACAAACCTGCTCTATGATTATGAAATCGAATACATGGTCGGTGACGAACCAACCGCGCTGATGATTGTCGGCGTGAACGGCGTCGGCAAAACAACGACCATCGGTAAACTGTCGGCCCAATATCGGGCCGCGGGCAAATCGGTCTTGGTTGCCGCGGCCGACACATTCCGCGCGGCGGCATGTGAACAACTGGAAACATGGACAAAACGCGCGGGCGTTCGCATAGTAACCCAGGGCGAGGGCGCGGACCCGGGCGCGGTGGTATTCGACGCGGTCAACAGTGCACGTGCCAAACGCGACGACCTCCTCATCATCGACACCGCGGGCCGACTGCATAACAAAGCCCACCTCATGGAGGAACTGAAAAAAATCGACCGCGTGGTCGAACGCAACTGGCCGGACGTCACCTATCGCAAACTCCTGGTCGTCGACGCAACAACGGGACAAAATGCACTGTCCCAGGTCGAATTGTTCAACGCGGCCGTTGACCTCGATGGCGTCATCCTAACCAAACTGGACGGAACCGCAAAGGGCGGGGTGGTCGTCGCAATCAAAAAGAAATTCAACCTGCCCGTCGTGTACTGCGGTGTCGGCGAAAAAATCGACGACCTAATTCCATTCAGTGCCGAAAGTTTTGCAAAAGCTCTTGTGGGGCTTGAATAGTTTTATTTGACATCAACGCCGATTTTGGCTATACTTAAAACATTCCTGATAAAAGTATAGAGGCAAGTTGTTATGACAAGTTTGAGTGCGAAACTGAAACACATCTTCAGTAAAATTGCCGGCAGCGGCAAGCTTACCGAGGTTGAAATTAAAACTGCTATGCGCGAGGTTCGATTGGCTCTGCTAGAGGCGGATGTCAATTTTGCTGTGGTCAAGGAATTCGTCACACGCGTAACCGAAAAGGCCGCGGGCGAAGAAGTCATGCGCAGCCTAACCCCTGGGCAACAGGTCATTAAAATCGTCCACGAGGAACTGACCGAACTCCTTGGAAAAACCAACGAAAAACTCGCCGTCTCCCCAAAACCTCCAACCGTCTACATGATGGTGGGTCTCCAGGGGGCGGGTAAAACCACTTTTTGTGCGAAACTGGGCCACATGTTAAAGGGCCAGGGCAAACGCGTCCTCGTTGTCGCTTGTGACGTTTACCGTCCTGCGGCAATTACTCAATTGCGGGTCGTGGCAAAGGCCGCGGGCGTAGACGTGTATGACGAGGGCCAGGGCGACCCGGTCAAAATTGCCAAAAATGCATTAAAGCACGCCGAGAAAGGAAACTTCGACACAATCATCATCGACACGGCGGGCCGACTGCACATTGACGAACCACTCATGACCGAATTGGTCATGATTAAAAAACTGACCGAACCGACCGAAATCCTCTTGACCGTCGACGCAATGACGGGTCAAGACGCGGTAAACGTCGCCCGGGAATTCAACGCGCGCCTGGACATAACTGGCGTACTTCTTACAAAACTTGACGGTGACACCCGCGGGGGTGCCGCTCTGTCTATCCGCACCGTAACTGGCCGTCCAATCAAATTCGCGGGTGTCGGCGAAAAGATAGGGGATATCGAGGCCTTCCATCCCGAACGAATCGCATCCCGTATCTTGGGCATGGCGGATGTTCTGTCAATTATAGACAGGGCCAAGGCCGCGGTGTCCGAAGAAGAAATGAAAGTTCTGGAAAAACGTATGAAGGACAATGCCTTCACGTTCGAGGACTTCTTGACCCAATTCGACAACATCAAAAAAATGGGCAACATCGATGAACTGCTCGCCAACTTTGGCGGAATGATGGGCAAAAACATGGGGGCGGTCGGCAAACTGGACGATGCCCAAATGCAACGTAACAAGGCAATCATCCAATCCATGACGGTATACGAACGCCGCAATCCAGACGTACTAAAGGCCAGTCGCAAACAAAGAATAGCGCGGGGCAGTGGCACCACAATCCAAGAGGTCAATGCCTTGCTGAAACAATTCGACCAAACAAAGGTCATGATGAAACAATTCGCCCACATGGGCAAAAAGGGACGGAAAATGCCGTTCGGCTAACCACGGATTACCATCGCCACGGCGATTTGTAATTATATAAATTGAACTAAAAGGAGGAAACATGGCGGTAAAGATACGATTGACTCGGCTCGGTGACAAAAAAAGTCCTTTCTATCGGGTTGTTGTTGCTGACTCACGCTCACCACGTGATGGAAAGGTAATTGCAAACCTGGGGACGTTCGACCCATTGGCAACTGAAAATGCAATCAATGTCGACAAAGAAGCAACACTTGATTGGGTTGCAAAAGGTGCCCAGCCGACCGACACTGCGCGTGCGGTGCTTGTAAAAGCCGGCATTTTGGAACCCGTGCCATACAAAGCCAAGGCGAATGCTAAACCAGCAACGCCAAAGGAAAAAAAGAAAAAATAAGGCATGAAACGTGGTAACTCGGCCACACTCCTAAAACACGAGTAACAACAAAAAACAAAAAGGAAATAAATAAAATGATTAACGTAATTGAATTGGTTATCAAATCTCTGGTAGAAGACGAAGAGTCTGTACGCTTCGACGTCAACGAAGACGGCGAGAACGTGAACGTAACCGTACACGTAAAAGAATCTGACATGGGTCGGGTTATCGGGAAAGAGGGCGCAACCGTCAAGGCAATCCGCACAATCCTCAAAAACGCAAACAGCCGCGACGGCAAGCGTTATTTCATCCAAATCGGCGACCGCCGCGAAACCCCTGCCGCACGTTACTAGAATCTACACAAAAAAACCAAAAAAGTCGGTATCCACAGCCGACTTTTTTTTCATACCTGACAAAAATGTCAGTAACCCTCTTGTTTGTGTAATAATCTATGTTACCCTAATATGTAATCAAGGAGAGAATTCATGATTGACCTGCACATACATACAAACTTATCGGACGGCCGCCTGCCAATTGAAGAGGTTCTTAAAATTGCCCAAAAAACATCACTGACAACAATCTCAATAACCGACCACGATACGGTCGCGGGCTATGACATATTAAAAAGCCCAGAGGTGCGTAAACTCTACTCTGGAAAAATCCTAACTGGCATCGAAATCTCGGCAATTGCAAACGGGGTATTGGTACACATCTTGGGCTATGGCTTTGATGTGGACAAAATGAAACAGCTGCTCGATGGCCGCATCCCTGAACTGCTACCACTTGTCGCGGACGCAATGAAACAACGATTCGCCGAATTTGGCATTGACACCGACTTCGTAACAACACACATCGTCGACCTGGCCAACGACATCTGGGACAAAACGGAACTCCTGCCATTCGCGGTCGAAAAAACCAAAGGCATCCTGTGGGACCACATCGCAAACCCAGCCAGTCCCCTCTACCTCGACCTCTCCGAACACTTCCTAACCGCCGTGAATGCAATCGACATTATCCATGCGGCGGGCGGTCTGGCCGTCCTCGCTCACCCCGCGCAATACTACACATACGGCATGGAAATCGCCGAAACCCTAAAAACCCACATAGATGGGATAGAGGTCTTTCACTACTCGGCCAAACCCGACTACCGCGAACAACTCATCAAATTCGCAAATACAAACAACCTGTTCATAACGGGCGGCACCGACTTCCACCGACCAACCCAAAAACTAAACCGCGAGGCCATTCCCGATACATACCTGAAACCATTTGCGAAATACAGATTTTTTTGACATACTAACAATATAGATACAAATAGTAAGGAGGTAAGCAAGCTATGGAAGAAACAACAACACAGGTGCCCACAGAAATGGCCCAGGTCTTTGAACCAATCCTGGAAAAAGGCGAACATGTCGTTCGGGTGTTCAAGCCCAGCAAGGCAAAATTCGGATGGTTCTGGGGATTGTCTTGGTTCATCTCGTGGTTCTGGGTGCCATTCATCTCGATTGGCTTTCTTTGGAACAATAACGAATGGGTCGGGGCCGACTCGACATTCTGGCTCGTATTTGGAATAACCATGGGCGTATTCGTCCTCTCTGGCCTCCTGTACCTCTTGCTCGGCTGGCTGTGGTTCCGCAACCGCTTCTATGCATACACCGACCGCCGCATCCTCATCCGCGCTGGTATCATCGGAATCGACTACAAGAGCCTCGAATACAAATCCCTAACCGCAAAGGTCGTAAAGGTATCCTTGCTTGACAAAATGGTTCGCCGTAACACGGGAACAATCAACTTCGGTTCGGCCGCATCACCGGTCTTAAGTATCTGGTCAGGGCACAGCAACCAATTCACATTCCCACACATCTGCAAACCATACGAAACCCTAAAAGAAATCAACGAATACATGGCCGACAAAGAGTGAGCGGGGGAGCCCCCGCGGGCACAATTTACTACAGCCGTTTTTTAACCCCATCAAGGGCGGTTTTTTCTAACCTGCTCACTTGGGCCTGACTTATTCCAACCTCACGGCTGACCTCAACTTGTGTCTTCCCGTGAAAGTATCGCATGATAAGGATTTCCCGCTCGCGTATATTCAACGCGCGTATCGCCTTTTTCAACATGATGTCCTCCAACCAATTCTCGGTCGTCGGCGCACTGTCCGCAATCTTGTCCATCATTGATATCGTCTTACTTCCCTCATCGGAAACAACATCATCCAAAGACAGGGTATTCGACGTTGCCGTCAACGCAAAAAACACGGGCTTGTACGCCATGCCGATATCAACGGCAATCTCGTCAATGGACGGCTCGCGGTCTAACAAATGCGTCAATTTCTCCTTGGACACCAACGCACGATACGCGGTATCGCGCATACTCCGTGATACGCGCAAGCTATTATTGTCGCGCAAAAACCGCCGTATCTCGCCAATAATCATCGGCACGGCATATGTCGAAAACTGCACGCCAAACTTTGGGTCAAAATTGTCAATGGCCTTTATCAACCCAACACAGCCAACTTGAAACACGTCATCGCCCACATTCTTTTTGATGTACTTTTGAATGACCGACAACACCAAGCGCAGGTTCGCATAAATAAACGCATCGCGTGTTTGCTCGCACCCCGTTTTAATGCGGTGCAACATCGCAATCTGCTCGGCGTTGGTCAACTTTGGCAACAATGCCGTATCCAACCCGGCAATTTCAACTTTACTCATTAACGGATATTTTTTACTTTTACATTTGGAAATATACGGATGTGGGTATATAATCAAAATGTATGAAAAACCCCGACAACAAAACGATTGTAATCTACCCATTCGACCTGGTCGATTTTGCGGATATCATCTCACCCCTTAACATCGCAACGGTCACGCCCGACGGCGCGCCAAACCTATGCTTGGTGTCGGACGTGCATGTAATTGACGAAACACATATCCTCATCTCAAACAACGAAATGAACCAAACGCCCCTAAACATACGCTCGAACAACCGCATCGTCGCGACATGCTTTAACGACAATCTGGACGGGATACGGCTAACGGGCATCGCCGAATACCACACGTCGGGCAAATGGTTCGACTTGGCGGTCAAAATGTTCAAAAACGAACGCACCACACCAAAGGGCGCGATTGTTATAAAGGTATCAAAGGCAGAAAAATTTTAATCAAGGAGGAAATTATGAAAATTTCAAAAATCACGGCAACGGAAATCCTGGACAGTCGGGGTAACCCAACCATAATGGCCGAGGTCTGGGCTGGCCCACACTACGGCCGCGCAATGGTGCCCAGTGGGGCAAGTACAGGCGAATTCGAGGCCGTTGAACTCCGCGACGGCGACCCAAAACGCTACGCGGGTCGGGGCGTTCTCGGCGCAATCGACAACATCCACACCAAAATCGCACCTCTTCTCATCGGGGCATACGATGTCACCGACCAATCAAACATCGACAACGCGATGATATGCTTGGATGACACCCCTAACAAAGGCCTACTTGGCGCGAACGCGATGCTGGGCGTGTCCATGGCCGTGATGTACGCGGGTGCGGCATCGCTGGGAATGCAACCCTTCCAATACATGGCGAAACTGGCGGGAACGGCGGGCAACAAACTGCCAACACCGATGATGAACATCCTAAACGGGGGCGAACACGCCGACAACAACTTGGATATCCAGGAATTTATGATTCTCCCTCTAACCGCCAAAACCTGCGCCGACGCAATCCGCATGGGGGCCGAGGTCTTCCATGCTCTGCGTGTAATATTAAAGGAACGCAAACTCTCGGTAAACGTAGGGGACGAGGGCGGTTTTGCCCCAAACCTAACCTCCAACCGCGAGGGGCTAGAGGTAGTTATCCAAGCTATCGAACGCGCGGGCTATAAACCTGGCAAAGATTTCGGCTTGACCCTCGACGTCGCGGCATCGGAATTTTACAATGCCGAGGACCAAAAATACCACATGGACGGGCGCGCGTTCACAACCACTGAATTGATTTCGTATTACGAAAAACTCTGTCGCGACTTCCCGATTGTATCCATAGAGGACGGTTTGGACCAAAACGACTGGGACGGCTATGTCGAGCTAACGAAACGCCTCGGTAAAAAAATCCAAATCGTGGGCGACGATTTCTTCTGTACAAACAAAAAACGTTTGGGCCAAGGCGTGAAACTCGGCGCATGTAACAGCATCCTCATAAAACTAAACCAAATCGGCACGGTGACCGAAACACTGGAATGTATTCGGGTGGCACACCACAGCGGCTTTACAACGGTGATAAGCCACCGCAGTGGCGAAACCGAAGACACAACAATCGCCGACCTGGCTGTTGCCGTATGTTCGGGCCAAATAAAAACGGGCAGCCTCTCTCGCTCCGACCGCACCGCCAAATACAACCGCCTCATAATGATTGAAAAGTTGCTTGGCTAATTTTGTCAGCAACCCCCTTTACATATATAAAATGCATGTTATTGTAAGGTGCAAAGGCCTCGGCGCAAGAAGAAAATGAATTTCCTTGGCCTGCGGAGGAGAAAGGACCACCATGTTTCAAAATGTAAAAGGAACTCAAAAGGGTAGGCCGCTTTCTCTTGTCCTCGGCCTGGCGAAAATTATTTTCTTCTTGCGCCTCGCCCCACCATCCATGTTTTTTGGGTGAATGAAAATTGAAAATTAAATACTCTTTACCTTATGCAGTCCGAAAGTGCAGGAGAGTAACGCACGCGGGCCGACGAGGGAACAACAACTTTACGCAGCCGAGGACTCCCTCATATCTGGCGGATAAAACACATCTGATTTATCCGCAGGCAAGTAAAGTTAGTTTTCCCTGCAAGGAGGCCCCCATGTTCGGAATACCGAACCCCCCCCCCAAAGAAAAACATAAAAAGTAAAACCCCCCCCAGTGGGTTTTGGGGCTAATATTCTTCAACGTCTCTTACATAAGGCATTGCCTGATATTTGTAAACTCCTGTGAAATGTAGTGTACTCTGAATTATGGACTATGACAAAATTTTGGAAGACATTGCTCAATTTCGGCACTATATGAATGAAGTGGAAAAGGTGGTCGAAAAACTGGGTCTCGAAAGGGGCGCGGTGGAAATCAACTTTCGGGAGATTGGCGACAGCCTGGAATATTTGTACGGATATTTGGATGCAATGGAGAAGTTTGGTGTGGTAATATAGGATTGTGATTGCAAAGGTAAAGAGCTTTGGCGTAGCGGGAATAGACGGATATATGGTTGACGTAGAGGTTGATATCATCCGCGGCCTGCCCAAATATTTGTTGGTCGGTCAACCAGACGCCAGTGCCCGTGAAAGCCGCGAAAGGGTAGAATCCGCAATACGTAACAGTGGCTTTTCATTCCCATCATCAAAAATAGTAGTCAACCTGGCCCCCGCGGGCACACGAAAAGAAGGGTCATTATACGACCTGCCCATAGCCATAGGAATAATGTTATGCGAGGGCGAGGTATCCGACGCCGAAAAGGCCGCCGAATTCGCGTTTATCGGCGAACTGGGCCTGGACGGTGAAATCCGCCCCGTACCTGGGGTACTGCCGATACTAATCGCGGCGCGGGAAATGGGAATTAAAAAGGTCATAGTTCCCGCAGGCAACGCAAAAGAGGCCCAATACATCCACGGCGTAACCGTATTCGTCGCCGACAACCTGCGCGATGTGGTCACGGCCATCAACGGCACGGCCACGGGCCTGCGACCGGTCGACAAAAAAACATACGACGATGCAAAGGCCGCGGTCAAACACAGTCTGGACTTGAAATTCGTCCGCGGTCAATTCGTTGCAAAACGGGCCTTGGAAATCGCGGCCGCGGGCGGGCATAACATCCTGCTAATCGGGCCACCCGGCAGTGGCAAAACAATGCTGGCAAAATGCTTCCCAACAATCCTGCCCGACCTAACCTTCGCCGAGAGTATCGAGGCATCAAAAATCCACAGCATCGCGGGAACCCTAGACATGACGTCGGGCATCATCGCGGCCCGCCCATTCCGCACCCCTCACCACACCGCATCACGTGCGGCGTTGGCGGGCGGGGGACAACACTCGCGCCCGGGCGAAATATCCTTGGCCCACCACGGCGTGCTGTTCCTGGACGAAATGCCGGAATACAGCCGCAGTTGCCTGGAAATGCTGCGCCAACCGTTAGAGGACAACTGTATAACCGTCGCCCGCGCCCAAGCCACCGTTGAATATCCCGCGGCCTTTACATTGATTGCATCAATGAACCCATGCCCCTGCGGCAATTACGGCAGCCGCGTCCAAAAATGCACATGCACCACCTCGGCGATTGCAAAATACCTGGCGCGCCTGTCTGGCCCTCTGATGGACAGAATCGACATGCACATAGAGGTCGATAACGTCACGTACGACGATTTAAGTGGGGCACGGCTGTCCGAGTCAAGTACAGACGTAAAATCGCGTGTAGACGCCGCCAGAGGCCGTCAATTGGCACGCTTTGACGGCACGAACACATTCTCCAACGCCAAGATGGGGGAAGAAGACCTTAAACGCAGTTGTGTATTGTGTCCCTCGTCCGAACGCGTCCTGCGCGATGCGTTCGATAAACTGTCGCTCTCGGCGCGGGCATATTCACGAATTCTAAAGGTCGCGCGAACAATAGCGGATTTGGAGGGCGAGGCGGACATCACCCCTGACCATATTGCAGAGGCGGTAGGTTACAGAGGCCTAGACCGAAAATATAAGGTATAGTAGGATAGAGGAATATGGAATACACAACAGAGGAACGCGCGTGCATAGAAATGAGCCGCGAACAAAACACCGAGGCACGCAAGAAAATGGCGACGGCCTTTGTCGACGGTCGGTGGCGGGAAATCCTGGCGGCCGCGACAAATGACGTTCCACTCGACACCTTTATCACCAACATGAACTCTATGAACATCTTCTGCGTGACACGATTCTCGAAAACCTATCCGCTGTCGCTACTGAATCTAGAGGTTCCTCCCGTCAACCTCTATTGCCGCGGAAATGTCGAACTCTTTCGCAAACCATGTGTGGCTATGGTCGGAACACGGGATTGCACACGCTACGGGACCGAGGTCGCGGCGAAATTCGCACGCGAATTCGTGAACAATGGTCTGGTGGTGGTCAGCGGCCTTGCCGAGGGAATCGATGCCGCATCGCACCTCGGGGCCTTTCCATCGGGCAAGGTTGTTGTGTTGCCCGATGATACGATACTGAACACCATTGCGGTATTGGGCAACGGCATCAATTACTATTATCCCAAATCAAATACCGCTCTGCAAAATGCTATTGCCAAACATGGATTGTTGGTTAGCGAATATCCACCGAACACACCGTCCGAACGTTATAACTTTCCATTCCGAAATCGCATCGTCGCGGCATTATCCAAGGCCGTTGTTATTGTCGAGGCAGACTTAAAGAGCGGCACAATGATAACGCGTGACTGGGCGTTGGATTTGGGAATTGATGTGTTCGCCGTCCCGGGAATGATTACCAGCTACGCATCGCGCGGAACAAACGCAATAATACGGGAAGCCGCGTGTACAATATGCACATCGGTCGAGGATGTTTTGGAAACCTTTGCAATATATATGAAAGACAAAGGACAGGAAAATACGGTGCGCCAAATAACGCTAGAGGAACAGGGGATAATCGCGGCCATGAAATCTGACGAGGTTCATTTTGATGAACTTTGTGAAACAATGGGCTTGCACCCGAAAAAATTAACCACATTGTTGACAAAGATGGAGATTTCGGGTTTAATTAAAAAACTGCCAGGCAACTTTTTCGCCTGTGCAATTTAACGAAGGGGTTGTGTTAGTGAAACTTGTCATCATCGAGGGTATTGGAAAAAAAGATACAATTAAAAAATATTTGGGCGCGGGGTTCGAGGTCGTTGCAACTGGCGGACACTTTCGCGACTTGCAAAAATCGACTTTGTCGGTTGATGTCGAAAACAATTATACGCCAAAATACGTTGTGCCGCGTGACAAGGCCGATACGGTCAAACGCCTAAAAGAAAAGGCATCAAAGGCAACCGAAATTCTGATTGCAACTGACCCGGACCGCGAGGGCGAGGCGATCGGTTGGCACCTGACCCATGTCCTGGGGATAAAGCCCGAAGATGTCCAGCGCATCGTATTTAACGAAATTACAAAATCCGCCATCCAGGGCGCATTGGCGCAACCGCGCGGCATTGACGAAAACTTGGTCAACGCGCAACAGGCACGGCGAATCCTCGACCGACTTGTTGGTTATCGATTGTCACCCGTTGTGTCAAAGAAATTAAAGAAGTCAAAATTATCTGCGGGACGTGTCCAAAGTGTTACATTAAAACTGGTTGTCCTGCGCGAACGTGAAATCATGAACTTTGTCCCAGAGGAATTTTGGGACTTTTTCGCGCACCTGGAAAAAGACAAAATTGCGTTCCGTGCGGCATTGGCCACGGGTCGCGATGGCAAGAAACTAAAACTGGTATCCAAAGAGGGTGTTGACGAGGTCGTTGCCGCCATTGACGGCGCGCAATACAACGTCAAGGCCGTTAAAAAATCCGTCACAAAATCACACGCGCCTGCACCATATACAACCAGCTCTATGCAACAAGACGCTCTTAACAAAGCTGGTCTCTCGTTGGCAAAATGCGGCCGCACGGCCCAAGACCTGTACGAGGGTGTCGAAATGGGCGAAATGGGCAAGGTTGCATTGGTGACCTATATCCGTACCGACAGTGTACGTGTGTCGCCAGAGGCAATGCACGCGACAAAACAATATATAGTCGAGAGTTTCGGTGACAAATACGCGCCGGAAAAATTCAACATGTACAAATCGAAAAAATCCGCACAAGATGCGCACGAGGCGATTCGCCCAACAAACATCGAAATGACGCCCGAGCGTGCGAAACAATATCTCTCACCCGACCAATACAAACTCTACCGCTTGATTTACAACAGGTTCTTGGCCAGCCAAATGTCCGAGGCAACGTTTAACTCCACCGCCGTTGACATTGACGCAAATGGCTATGGGTTCCGTGTTACGGGTCGTGTGCCGATTTTCGATGGTTGGATGAAAGTATACGAAGAAGTCCGCGCAACAAAGAAAAAGACAGACGATGACGAAGAACCGGTCGAGGAAAACCAAAAACTGCCCGAAATGACCGAGGGAGATATCCTAAAGTTCTTGAAACTGGAAACCGCACAAAAATTTACAAAGCCACCGGCACGTTATACGGAAGCCACATTAGTCAAGGCAATGGAAGAAGCGGGCATAGGCCGCCCGGCAACGTACAACCCAATTATTCAAAACATTGCCGCACGCTTTTACACCGAAAAAGAAGGCAAGGCAATAAAGCCAACTGATTTGGGTTTTACCGTTGTCGACCTGTTGGAAAAATATTTCAGCCAAGTCATGGACATTAACTTTACGGCGGGCATGGAAGACAAGCTTGATGATATAGCCTACGAGGGCCTTGATTGGGTAGGCGTGGTTGATGCGTTCTATAAACCTTTCGAGGGATGGATTACCGAGGCCCTGGAAGGCCAGGACGACATCAAGCTGGCAATAGAGGAGAGCGATGTTCCATGTGAACATTGTGGCAAAATGCTGGTTGTTCGTATCGGGCGGTTTGGGAAATTCTTGGCGTGCCCTGGGTACCCCGAGTGCAAAAACATCAAACCATACGACAAGCCAGTTGCAAAATGCCCAAAGTGCCAAAAAGATGTCTATAAAAGAAAGAGCAAGAAAGGCCGTATCTTCTACGGGTGCAGCGGTTATCCAAACTGTGACTTTATCGCGTGGGACGCGCCAACGGGCGAACTGTGCCAGGCTTGCGGGTCGGCAATAGTAATTGACCCAAAATCAAAAAAGGAAAAATGCGGAAACAGAGATTGTCCAAACAGTAAAATCTAGGGAGGTACGCAAATGGAAATGCACGCAACAACAATAGTGGCCGTAAAGCGTGATGGGAAAACCGTCATTGCTGGCGATGGCCAAGTAACAATGGGTCAGAGTATCGTATTAAAAAACAACGCCGTCAAAGTTCGCCGAATGTACAATGAAAAAGTTGTGGTCGGTTTCGCGGGGTCGGTTGCAGACGCCTTTACATTAAGTAGCCGTTTCGAGGAAATGCTACAAAAGTTTTCGGGCAACCTGATGCGCAGTGCGGTCGAACTGGCCCAGCTTTGGCGCGGTGACAGATACCTGCGTAACCTAGAAGCTATGATGATTGTAGCCGACAAAGAAAAGTTACTTATAATCGGCGGGGATGGAAACGTCATTGAACCGGAAAAAGGAATTTGTGCAATAGGAAGTGGGGGGAGTTACGCCCTGTCTGCCGCAAAGGCACTGGCCGCGCACACCAAAATGTCGGCGCGCGAAATTGCAAAAGAATCATTGAAAATTGCGGGGGACATCTGTGTCTTCACAAACGGCAACATCATAATAGAAGAAGTATAAAACCCCAAACATATCGTAACATGAAAAAATCCCCGACCGCGGGGATTTTTTGGGGATTGTCCTAGGCAGTTTTCTTTGGACGGCCACGTTTTGGCTTTTCTGGCGGCTGTTCCACGCCAACTTCTGTTATCGCTGCTGGGGCAGGGGTTGGCTCGGTCTCTTCTGGTGCTTTGCGTTTGGATGCTCTCTTTGCGGTCAAACGGTCAAGTTGCTTTGCGGCTCTTGGTGTTTCTTTCAACATTTTGGACACCAAGCGTGCGGTGGTCAATTCTTCTTTTTGACTGTCTATGAAACATGCAACCATAGCTTGGGCAATGTTTGCAAAACCAAGGTCGGCCCAATGCGGGAAGTACTCCTCGAACGTTGCTTGTAACTGACCTGATTTAAGGTAGTCAAGCACCCCTGGGTCAGTGAGTTTCTCCCAATCTTGCGGCGCACGGCGGAAGACTTTGCGGAAGTTAAATTCGCGAACGATAAAGTGATTAGAAACAAGAATCAACATGTTTTCAAAGTCTTCACGGTAACGGTAATCTTTTACAAAGTCACGGCGATAGCTCTGGAGGTACAGGAGGTGGAGTTTCTCGCTCATACGAACTAGACTCGTGTTCTCGAACACCATGTCACGGAATGTGGGGAAGAGGGCAGGGTGTTTGAAGAATCGGTCAACATCAATAAGTGTCTCGGCAAATCGGTAGAGCTTGTCAGGGGTCGCGGACATCTGGTGACTGACCGTCTCGCGTCCACCTTCCTCGGTCGGCGGTACAACGATAATACGGTTATATGGCGAGATTCCGAATCGGTCTTTATAATCGTCACGGTCCATAAGGAAACATGCCGACAGGGTAAGGAAATACCTGTGGATATGTTTCTCGACATTTGCGCGGGAAAGAACTTTTTTCCTCTTTTCCTTTTCGGCTTGACGGCGTTTTTTGGCAAGTTCGGCTTTGCGCAATTTCTCATTTTCAAGTTCGTGAACACGGGCCAAGGCACGCTCAAGTTCTTCTGGGTCTACGCCTACACCTTGTTGTTGTAACGCTAACAGAGCCAACCCTGCTTGACGAATCTCCTCATCATGGGCGTCGACGGCTTTTTTATCCGTGGCCGATGATGTATCTGCTTCGTGAACGTCGTCATCAATGTCTTCTTCGTAAATTGGTGCGGTGTGGCCTTCGTCTTCATCGTCTTCCTCTGTTGTGTCAACTGCATCAACGGTTTCGATTTCAACTGCATCACGGTCAAGTGTACGTACTAATGAAAGGGCGGCGGCGCGTAGTTCTTCTTCCGTCAACTCTTCTTCGATGGCTGTCGGCTCTTTGATGAATGGTGTGTGCGGCATGACCGTCGCCTTGCCAGGTACCAATGATACGAAACCACTACCTGCACGAATGGATTGCAAACGCTCGTTCAAACGCTCTTGCTTTAACTCTATCGCGCGTTTTGTGTCCGCCTCGGTCTCGGCCAGGGCAACGCGTGCCTCGTGCGCAGACATCAGGGCTTGACGTGCGGCCTCTCTTGCCTTTTCTACTTCACGTGCGCGTTGTGCTTCGGCTTCTTCCAAGGCACGGCGAGCGGCTTCTGCGGCGGCCTCTGCGGCTTCTTTTGCAACTTCGGCTTCGGCGGCGATGAGTGCGGCCTCGGCCTTTGCGGCGGCAATGCGCGCAACCTCTTTTGCTTTCTCTGCCTCTGCCGCGACTTTTGCGGCCTCGGCTTCGGCGGTTATACGTGCTATCTGCGCATCCTCGGCGGCTATACGCGCTTCTTCGGCTTCTTGGGCGGCGGCACGGGCGACTTCGGCTTCGCTTGCGGCTACGCGACTTGCACGGATTTCCATGGCGGCAATCTGTGCGGCCTCGGCCTCGGCGGCCTCTAGTGCGGCTTCGGCTTTCTTAACGGCCAATAGCGCGGCTTCGGCCTCGGCAACTGCGCGCTCGGCACATACTTCTTCTGCGGCGACCATGACACTGTCGGCTTCTTCTGCGGCACGGCGTGCGCGCTCGGCTTCGGCCATCATCATTGCAACTTCGGCCTCGGCTTCGGCGCGTTCACGCAATCCCTGTTCCATAGCCAGAACCGCATTGCGACGTGCCTCTTCCAACGCGGCCAGACGTTCTGCCTCTTCGCGTTCAATCATACGTTTAAGCTGCTCGACCTCGGCATCTGTTAGGTTGCCTGTGTGACGAGCAGGTTGCGGTGCAATAACCAAGGTTTCGTATGAACCCCAACCCGGTGGGGAAGAGATGATTTCTGGTTGCTGACGCTCTTTTGCTTCCATACGTGCCAAGAGTTCGGCGGTACGACGTTCTTGCTCTTCGCGCAGGGCACGTGCCTCGGCCTCCATCTCTTCGCGGGCGATACGAGCTGATTCTTCCATTTCGGTGGCCAATCGCTCGACTTCGGCGGCAAGGGCGGCTTCTTCCGCCTCTCTGCGTGCCTGTTCTGCTTGTTGCTCGGCAAGAGCAGCCAGACGCTCGGCCTCGGCCTCTTCGCGTATGCGCATTTCTTCCTCGGCGGCGATGCGTTCACGCTCGATACGCTCGCGCTCTAATGTGGCGGCCAATTCTATTGCTTTGCGTTGTTCTTCTTCCTCGGCCAGGCGACGTTGTTCGGCCAGGTCGGCTTCCATCTGTGCTTCCATTTCGGCTATTTGACGGGCTTGCTCTTCTTTCAATCGTTCTACTTCGTCGTCGAATTGCTCGTCCACCAATGGTACGCCGAATGGGTTTGTGTCGGCGGTGTTGACGATTATTGTGCTTCGGATGGATTCGCCCGTTGGTTGTGGCTGGGCGTGCAATTGGTTCATAACCAATGCGGCCAATTCGGCTTGGCCATCGGCTGGTTGCTCTTGTTCTGTGACGGCGGCGACTTCGTCGGCATAATACGCATTACCATCGGCATCGATATAGAACGCACGGCCGTTTTCGTCTTTGTAGTACTTTTTCTTTTCTTCGTCAAGGTAGTACGCATGCCCATTTTCATCGATGTAGTATGCGGTGCCATCCTCGGCCTTGAAATATGGGTTTCCATCTTCATCTAGGTAATATGCATGTCCGTTCTCGTCAAGGTAGTACGCCGTACCGTCTTCGGCTTTGTAATACGCGGTGCCATTGTCGTCGAGGTAATATGCATGGCCCATTTCGTCGAGGTAATATGTGTCGCCGGCATCGTCAACATGTTCGGTGGTTTTTTCCGACTCGGCCGCGACTTCTTTGTATGTTGATTCTTCGTATGTGGCTTCCTCGTATGCTGGCTCTTCTTCTGGTTGTTCATACAGGTCTTCTGTAACTGGCTTTTCTTCCACAACGGCAGGGGGGAGGTTATCAAATGGGTTAGAGGTCTTTTCATCGCCGAATGCATCAAAAATTTGTTCCAGACCCGTGGACTCTTCAACTGTTTCTTCCAGGTTCGGTTGCTCGAACGGTGTTTCTTCTTCCTCTTCGACAACTGGTTCTATGACTGGGATGATTTCAATATGTTCTGTGATTTCTTCGGTTGGTTCGGTGTTCTGCATTTGGGCCATTTGTGCGGCGAACATCTCTTCCTCGGCCAACTGTTGTGCTAATACTGGGTCAATATCCTCGCCGACTACGACAATGCCGCCCTTGGTTGCCAGGGCATCGTCCTTTTCCATCATCTTGTACCAGAAGTATATAAGTAAATAAAGTCCAGCGGGAATTGCGCACATTATACCGGTATAAAGAAGTGTGGATGCCAGGCCGTAACTCTCGGTGCCAAAGGCCAGGAAGAGTATAATCCCCAAGACCATTAGGGCCAGACCAAAGACCTCCAACGCGATTTTGACACTTATGATACGCGACCCCATAAAGACCGTTTTGAATTTACCCATCACGACCAATGCCACAATAAAAGCAATATAGGCCAATGCAACGGCAAGACCAATCCAGAACCAGATGCCCATGCGCAAAATCCCCCAATATAGATTTACGTCCATTGTATAGCAAGGCCGATATATTATCAAAATGATTTTGGGAAAGAATTCATGTATGTAAGGTATAAATAATACACAAAAGATTTGTCAGAATGTGTGATTTTGGATAGAATTAAGGTATGGCAAAAGTAGTTTTAGTCGGTTGTGGGAACGTGGGGATGAGTTACGCATTTGCAATGGTAACCAGTCGTAACAAGGTCAGCGAATTGGTCTTGATTGACATTGATTCGGCAAAGGCAGATGGCGAGGCCCAGGATTTGTTGCATGCATCCGCGTACAATACGAACCGTGTGCGCGTGCGTGCGGGTGGTTATTCCGAATGCAAAGACGCCGACGTTGTGTGCATTTGTGCGGGCGCGGCCCAAGCAAAGGGCGAAACGCGCCGCGATTTGGTGCGAAAGAATGCGGCGATTATGCGTTCGATTGTGACCGAGGTTCAAAAGAGTGGCTTTGGTGGGATATACCTGGTCGCGACGAACCCGGTTGATGTAATGACCCAAGTCGTTTGGAAGATAAGTGGTATGCCACACGGCAGAGTAATAGGCAGTGGAACGACATTGGATACGGCACGGTTGCGGCAAATGATTGGGGCCGAGTTGGATTTGCATCCCGCGAACGTTCACAGTTATGTATTGGGCGAACACGGGGACAGCAGTTTCGTTCCATGGAGTAGTAGTGTGATTGGATTGACACCCATCGACAGGTTCCTGACACCCGACCAAAAGGCGCGGATATTGTACCATATGCGGACATCGGCGTACGATATCATTAACAAGAAGGGCAGTACGTATTACGGAATTGGAATATGCCTGAAGGATATTACCGATGCGATTTTGGAGGATGCCAACGCAATCAAGACGGTGTCGGTGTATTGTGCCAAAGACGACCTTTATTACGGGATGCCCGCGGTCATTGGGCGCAATGGTGTTCTGGCACGGTTGGAGTTGCCGTTGAACCAAGAGGAGTGCGAGCGCAAGCGCAAGACGACCGAGGTGTTGGAAGACATGTGGAAGGCGGTTGGTCTGTAGCTTGCTTAGGTGTTATGTTAGTGTAATAAGTCTGGATAAAATGGCTATTCTCTTTTCCATAACTTTTTTGGCATGGGAGCCTCTGCCTAAAAAGAAGATTTCTCTGTGTTGCTCCATAGACTCCCTAGTACCAAATCTTCGCTCCAGTTCCTCGGTTGTTTCTTTATTGAACCAAACGATGTCTTCATTTATTTGACATAGTTTTTTCAGTTTCGTAGCTGTCTCTTGTGTGAAATCTATGTGCCCGAGGCCTGCAAGGAGGAAGATGAATTTTATCAATCTTTTGTTAAATCGTACGCGGCCGTCCATTTGAAGGTTAGCAATATGATTAATGGCGGCAACCATCTTGTTGACGCATTCGACGCCTGTTGCACTTAAACGCTGGAAGCCAGAAATATAGTCTATTATCGCTTTGTCGGTTGTGCCTAGTAGTAATTTGTTTTCAAAAATTCCTATCATGCTGTAGAAGATTTTATCAAATTCCTTTCGACTTTCGTCCCATCCAACGATTTTAAGGAAGCCATCCTTGTTGTCTACTTGCTCAAGGTAGTCGCGTGCGGGGGAGTCTGGAATCGAATTTATTATTTCGCCAGCTCTTAATCGCTCTTGGTTTTGTATAAATCTAAAATACTGCGATATGGATTCTTTATCACATCGTACCGCAATTATATTCAAGTTGTGCTCCAATATGCGTTTTTGGATGGTTGATGGTAAGGAAGCGAAGGTTAATTTTACATTCGATTTTTTTTCATCTTTCAAGAATTTTTGGTATAACTTTTGGCCTGTTTCGTTCATGTTGTACTTTTTGTCGTATTCGTATGCGTCACGATTCTCTCTTACTATATGCCTTGTGTTGTTAGGGCTAAGTTCCATACCGTTTTTTATAAATTCACGTATAGTCCGCAAGCGTTGCTGGCCATCCACAACCTCGGCGGTTGGTTCGTCTGTGTTTTTTGGGTCAACTTTTCTTACCACAAAATTCCCGATGGGATAGTGAGTGACTAGGCTGTAGATTAATTTCTCCTTGAACTCATTTTCCCAGGCTTCACCTCTCTGATATGATGGTTGCAAGTCCAAGCGCTCAATCCCGAATTTTCTTTCAGCCGCTTCTATTTGCTCTAGGATGTTTCCAATAGAACGAGCGGATACAGGCTCAAATTCAATTTTGGGGTAAATATTTAGTGCATGTTCCATTTTTTGCACCTCCTTACGCTAAATATACGCAATATCTGCAAAATGTCAACAGATTCTATGGATTTTTTTGGCTTTTGTGTGTATCTGTATAGATTCAACGCGTTGTGGGCGATGGGCCAGGCCGCGGGAGCGTTAGTGATGCGGTGCGAATGGGCTAGAGCACGTATTTTTTCAGGTCGGTCTTTTTGATTATTTGTTCCATGTTTTTCTTGACAAATTCTTTGTCGATTTTTACGTCACGTTTTGTTGTGCCGTCGGCGGTAAAAGAAATTTCCTCTAGCAATATTTCCATAATATTGGCCAAGCGGCGGGCACCGATGTTTTCGGTTTCTTCGTTTTCTTGTTCCGCCAATTCGGCGATTAATTTCATCGCGTCTTTGTCAAATGTCAGGTTGACGTTATCAACACGCAGGAGTTCGGTGTATTGTTTTGTGACCGCGTTCTCGGGCTGGGTCAGGATTTTGTAAAAATCATCGCGCCCCAAGTTGTCCAGTTCCACGCGGATAGGAAAGCGGCCTTGTAGCTCGGGGATTAAATCTTGGACACGTGAAATGTGGAACGCACCCGCGGCGATGAACAATATATAGTCGGTTTTGACCGGGCCCCATTTCGTTTGGACGGTCGAACCCTCTACGATAGGCAGGATGTCGCGCTGGACACCTTCGCGGCTGACCTCGGGGCCGCTGCCTCCGCCTTTGGATGCTATTTTATCGATTTCGTCTATAAATATTATGCCTTGTTCCTCTGCGCGGCGGAGACCCTCGGTCGTGGCCTCTTCTTTGTCGATTAATCTGTCCATTTCTTCGGCCATTAATTGTTTGCGCGCGGCCTCGACCGTTACGTGACGTTTTGTTTTTTTCTTTGGCATGTTCGGCATTGAACCCATGATGTCGTTGAAGATATTACCGATATCAATGCCCATACCCATGTCGCCACCGATTGGCATAGCCATGCCCTTTATCGCGGGGGATTCGACATCCATTTCGACCAACATATTTTCCAATTTGCCCGCGCGGTATTCGTCGGTGGATTGTTGGCGCAAAATTTCAATAGGGGTCTCGGCCGCGAGGCGTTGTTTGGTTGCAACGATGGCGTCAACGATTAGTTTCTCGACA